>WNFU01000345.1_pt1 | contig 62721 bp, 58 predicted proteins | sample 5400121 | NCBI WGS metagenome assembly WNFU01 (sample SAMN13153360, study PRJNA577476) | soil metagenome | isolation source: 100 cm soil or saprolite under grassland replicate 1 | place: USA:California | collected 2016-06-15 | reverse complement strand
AAGCGCGGCGACAAGGTGTTCGTCTGGGCGCGTCCCGGGACGTCCGTGCGCGGCGTCGACTTCCCCACGGCTGCACGCACGTTCGCGCGCTACTACCTGCTCCCCGCGACGATCGTCGACCAGCCCCAGGACGCCACCGTCGTCGTCGCCGTCGGCCGCGACCCGAAAGAGCTCGGCCTGCACTACAAGAGCGTGCTGAAGCAGGACGGGTTCGCCGTCGGGCGGGTGAGGGATCCCGAGTGATCGGCCTGCTTGCCGCGAACCTCCTCTACTTCGCCGTCGGCGTTGGGCTGCTGCCGCTGCTCCGGATCGCGCGGACGCGGGAGCAGCTGCTCGAGCGGTTGCCGCTCGCCTACATGGCCGGCGTCGCGGCGACGGGGATCCTCGCGGCGCACCTGGCGCTGATCGATGTTCCGCTTGGGCTCGTTGAGCTCGTCCTGCTGGCGGCCGTCGTCCTCTTCGTGGGTCTCAGGCGTCTCCGAGAGCGGTCGGAGCCAAGCAACAGACTGTTGCTTGGGACTGACCCCGCGTGGAGTCGCGCGGTCGGGGGTCTCGCGCTCGCCGTCGCGCTCGTGCTGCTCCTCCACGCCTGGCGCACGTACGAGATCCGCCCGCTGCTCGAGTGGGACGGCTGGGCGATCTGGGGAACGAGGGCACGCGCGCTCTACGAGTTCGGCGGCGCCACGGGCCCGGTGTTCACGACCGACACGTACCTGCCGCTTCAGCACCCGCTGCTCCTGCCCGCGCTCGAGGCGACGGACTTCCGTGCGATGAGCGCGTTCGACCCGACGCTCGTGCACGTGCAGCTCGTGCTGCTGGCCGCAGGCTTCCTGCTTTCGTTCGTCGTGCTCCTGCGCGACCGCGTGCCCGCGTTCGTGCTCGGACTCTCCGCGCTCGCCCTCCTCGCGGCCGAGCCGGTGCTGAAGCAGCTCTCGACGAATCTCGCGGACGCGCCGCTCGCGCTTTTCGTCGCGCTCGGCCTGGTCGGGACGGGGCGTTGGCTGCAGACCGGCGAGGGCTGGCCGCTCGTCGCCGGTGCGCTCTTCCTCGGCGCGGGCACGCTGACGAAGAGCGAGGGCGCGTTGTTCGCGCTCGCCGCGCTTCTCGCGCTGCTGCCGGTCGCCTGGCGTCGTTGGCGCGAACTCGGGCTCGCCGCGCTCGCGGTCGCGCTGATCCTGCTCCCGTGGCGCATCTTCGTCGCCGCGCACGGGCTGCCGCTCGTCGAGTACGGCTTCCGGAACGCACTCTCCCCCGGCTACCTCTCTGATCACTCGGACCGCGTCGGGCCGGCGACGCGCGGCCTCCTCGACGAGATCTTCTCGCTCGACTGGGGCCTGCTCGTCCCGCTCTTCCTCGTTGCGCTCGCGACAGCTCTGCTCGCACGCCGTTACCGGCTCGCCGCGTTCGCCGGGCTCTGGGCCGTGCTCGCGTTCTTCGGCCTGCTGCTGATCTACTGGATCTCGGTGATCCCGATCGACCTCGCACTCGTCTGGTCGGCGGATCGCACGATCGTGACGATCGTCGTCGGCGCCGCGGCGCTCGCGCCGCTGCTCGCGGGCGAAGCGGCTCAGCCGCCGACGATCGCGGACTCGACGCGCAGGCAGACGCGTGGGGATCCGCCGCTGCCCTGATCGCGACCTGCCCGGCCTCCCCCGCGCTTGGCTATCCGCGCGGGAACGCGCGGAAGACGTTGAACGCGGGCTTCTTCTTGCCTGTGCGCGTCATCAGGCCGGACTGCCAGCCGCCCAGTTTTGGCTCGTCGCGGAGCAGGAACCAGAGCATCATGTCGATGCGCGGATTCTTGCGCGCGATCGCGAAGGCCTGCCTCATGTACGCCGCCTGCTGCGCGTAGGAGACGCCGAACGCGTTGTCGGGCGGATTGGTCTGGTAGCCGTACTCCGTGATCCAGATCCGCCGCGGCCCCCACAGCTTCGTGACCTCGGAGACGAGCGTGCCGATGTTCGCCATCGTGACCGCGCTCGACGCGGGCCGTGTTGTCGGCGTCTCCGATTTCCGCCCGTAGTATGGGTGGTGCGCGTAGGCGTCGAACTTGCGTAGTCCCGCAGCCTTCAGCGCACGCATGAAGGTCAGCGGCGCCACCTTCGGCTGGCTGGACCGCGGCTGGTTGTTTCCTCGCGGCCCGGTCGCACCGCAGGCCACGCGCTCGCTCTTGATCAACGTGGCGTGGACGCCGTCGTAGACGGCGGCGCAGATCTTCGCGTAGTCGATCGCACTTTGAATGACATAGCCCGAGCCGACGCGTCGGTACTGCCGCTTCAGCCCGAGCGGGTAGTTCGGCTCGTTCCAGGCGAGCCAGAAGCGCACGGCAGGCAGGTTGCGTCCGTCGGCGCCCGGAAAGGTTCCGCTGTAGCGCTTGGCCGCCGCGTACGCGAAGTTCCGCAGCTCCGAAATCCGGTTCGGCGGCACGTTCACGCCGGCCCCGCCGTTGGCCCAGCGCGGCGTTCCGTAGATGGAGAAGAGCAGTCGGATCCGGTGCTCCGCTGCGTAATTCACCGTGCGGTCGTAGAGCTCCCAGTCGTAGGCCGGATCGTCCGGGTCGGTCGCGCGCGCGGGACGCGCGGTCGCGACACCGACGCGCCCACCCCAGTAGAGGTTCACCCGCAGCACCTGGGTGCGCGCCTGCTGCATGAGCGGGAAGACGTATGCCGGGTCGTCGTAGAGCGCAGCCTCGTCGAGGAGGCCGACGAGCATCGCGCGCGAGGCGCCGGCCGCCGGAGCGCAGACGAGAGCGGCGGCGAGCGCCACCAATGCGATCCGAAGCCGGTTAGACACGCGCAGCGTCTCGGGCCGGCGTCGTGGCGTCGAGCATGCGGCGCAGTCCGTCCTCGAGCGAGACCTCCGGCTCCCAGCCGAGGACCTGCTGCGCGCGGGTGATGTCCGGGCGGCGGATCTGCGGATCGTCGATCGGCAGCGCTTCGTAGACGATCTCGCTCGCGGAGCCCGTGACGCGGATCACCGTCTCGGCAAGCGCATTGACGGTGAACTCGCCGGGGTTGCCGAGGTTGACGGGGAGATGCTCGCCGCTCGTCGCGAGCAGGAAGAGCCCGCGGATCAGGTCGTCGACGTAGCAGAAGCTCCGCGTCTGGGAACCGTCGCCGAAGACCGTCAACGGCTTGTTCTCGAGCGCTTGCCGGACGAACGTCGGAATCGCGCGCCCGTCGTGCGGCCGCATCCGCGGCCCGTACGTGTTGAAGATCCTGGCGATGGACGTGTCGACGCCCTGCTGCCGGTGGTAGGCCATCGTCATCGCCTCGGCATACCGCTTCGCCTCGTCGTACACGCCGCGCGGCCCGATCGGGTTTACGTTGCCCCAGTAGGTCTCCTTCTGCGGATGCTGCTGCGGATCGCCGTAGACCTCGCTCGTCGAGGCGAGCAGGAAACGGGCGCGCTTGAACTTCGCCAGCCCGAGCACGTTGTGGGTCCCGTAGGACCCGACCTTGAGCGTGTGCAGCGGCAACCGCATGTAGTCGATCGGACTCGCGGGCGAAGCGAGGTGGAAGACGAAGTCGACCGGCTCGTCGAGCTCCACGTGCTCCACGAGGTCGTGATTCAGGAAGACGAACTGCTCGTCGCTAACGTGCTCGATGTTCGTCAGCGTGCCGGTGTCGAGGTTGTCGATGCAGAGCACGCGAAATCCTTGGACGAGCAGGAAATCGCAGAGGTGGGAGCCGAGAAAGCCTGCCCCACCGGTGACGACTGCGGTCGGCATCGCGACGATCTTAGAGACGGCCGGCGGTCGGACCTGCCCCTCCTAACGAAAGTCTTACCCTCGAAGGAGGGATGTAGAGGGGGTCTGATCACTCCATAGGGGCATTGCCGCCGCTACGCTCTTGGGGCACAACGTGCCTATGGCGGCTCTGCGGCTCCTAATCATCTCTCTTTGCGCTGCCCTTCTGCTGACGGTGGTCCCGTCGGCGAGCGCGATTATCGGCGGCACGTCCGACCCAACTCGGTCGTACGTCGTCTTCGTGGGGCAGAACACGAGGGACTCGAGCGGCAAGCGCAATGCTTGTACGGGCGTGCTGGTCGCCCCGACCGTCGTTCTCACGGCAGCGCACTGCGGGCTGATCGACGGCGTCGCTCCGGACGGCCAGCGCTTCACGATCTTCCAGGGTCCCGCGATTGGGTCTCCACCGATCGACATGGGCCTCTTCTACGCGCATCCGGACTTCTCGTTCGGCGGCAACAGCACGCCGAACTTCGCGGGCAACGACCTCGCCGTCATCCGTTTGCTGGCACCGCTCCCGGGCCCGTACGCAACCCTGCCCGAGGCCGGTCTCGTTGACACGCTCAATGGGAGCACGCGGGTGACGATCTCCGGCTACGGCGTGTCCGAGATCAAGGGCAACGACCCGAACCCTGCCTCAGCGGGGGTTCGCCGGACTGCGGACGCGAAGCTCGCGGGCGGCGGGGTGCTCGGCGACGGTTTCCTCAAGGTCGTGGGTGGGTTGTGCTTCGGCGACTCGGGCGGCCCCGTGCTGCTCGGCAGCGTCGTCCTTGCGGTGAATTCGTTCGCTCCGGAGGCCTGTCGCAGCACGTCGTACGCGACGCGGCTCGACACGCCCTCGGCGCGCGCGTTCCTCGCGCAGTTCGGCGTCTAGTGCTTCCTAGCGACGAGCGGCGGGCTAGAGTCTCCCCCGCCCCTCGGGAGCCCATGTCCGGAGTCCCGACGCGTCACCGAGTACCAGTCGCTGCGGCAGTCGTAGCATTTCTTGCCCTGCCCACGAGCCTGGGCGCGGGCGCCGCGCCGCTCCGGCGCGCCGAAGGGCCCCAGCCGATCTACGCAGCGATCAACCTGGTCAAGCTTTCGCTTCGGCAACAGCGTTGCGGGAGCTACCAGGTGTTGACCGGCACGTACCGCGGCCCCTCCAACAGCCCGGACCCGAGACTGAGCGGCACGGCGAGCTACGTCGGGAAGGTCGCACTGCTCTCGGGCGGTTCGACGGGTGTCGCCAGCGGCACGTTCACCTTCCGGAACGACGGCAAGGTTCGCGCCCGCGCGACGGTCAACGGCGTGATCACCCAACGCGCGGTCGTGAACGGCCTTGCGAACGGAACGTTGATCTCGCCCAACGCTCGGCTGCGCGTGAACACGACGCTGATCTACGACGACGCCTTCTCGTTCATCGTCGTCAGGTTCGGGCTCGAGAGCGGCGCGAACTCCGGGGTGGCCTACCCGGCCGTCCCGAATTGCTCCTGAGTCGCCTGCTCAGATGCCTCGGCGAGCGGGAGCTCGACGTAGAACGACGCACCCCGGCCGCGCACGGACTCTGCCCAGATCCGTCCGCCCATGCGACGCACGAGCTCGCGGGAGATGTAGAGACCGAGCCCCGTGCCGCCGATGCCGTGCGTCTGATGGGGGTCGAGACGCCGGAAGCGTTCGAAGATCGCCTCGGCCGCGGACGGGTCGAAGCCGATTCCCTCGTCGTGAATGCCGAATCTCACGCTTTCGCCGTCCGTCTTGAGCTCGACGAGGATCCGGCCACCTTCGGGCGAGTACTTGATCGCGTTGTCGACGACGTTGCCGAGCACCTGCCGCAGACGGTCGGGATCGCAGTGGATCTCGACCTCGTCCGGCGCGGTGACCTCGATCCGGATCTGCTCTGGTGCGCCCATCTGAGCGTTCTCGACCACCGACCGAGCGATCGCCGCAGCGTCGGTGCGCTCGAGCATGACGTCGATCTTCCCGGCCTCGATCCTGCTCGCCACGAGAATCTGGTCGACGATCCGCGAGAGTCGGTCCGACTCGCCGACGATCATCTCCAGGAAGGTCTGGTGCCGGCTCCGCGAGAGGCGGTCACCGTGGCGCAGAAGCGTGCGGGCCGCGCCTGAGATCGAGGTCATCGGCGTCCGTAACTCGTGTGATGCCGTCGCGACGAACTCGCTGCGGAGCGTGTCGAGCGCGCGTTCTTCGGTCACGTCGCGAACGGCGTAGACGACCCCTTCGCCGAAGTCGGCGCTCATCACCGAGAGCCAGCGCTCGTGGCCGAGCTGGATGGGCACGACGGCCGCGCCCCCGAAGCCGCTGTGCGCCTCCGGCTGCCGCGCCAGCCGCTCCCAGCCCGGAAGCAGGCGCGAAAGCTCGCGACCAATGGCGCCGTTCTCGTCGATCCCGGTCAGTTCCTCGGCGGCGGGGTTCCAGAAGCGGATCCGCCCCTGTTCGTCCGTGAGGATGACGCCGTCGCTCACGTGCGCCAGCGCCCGCGCGGCCTCTGCGCGCGACTCGGCCTCCTGACGCGAGCGCTGCTCGGCGTCGTAGAGCTGCCCGACGCGCCGCGGAACGATGATGAAGAGGGCGAGCCCGATTCCGAGCGCGACGAAGCCGAGCGTGGCGAGGACGACGAGCAGTTGCTCGTAGCGGTTCTTCTGATCCTCCTCGGCCCGTTTGATGTACGTCCGCGTGCGAGAGAGCAGCTTCTTGACCGTCGTGTCAAATCGCCTGAATGCTTCCGCTCGGCTTGCGTCTGCCGCTCGCCTGTCCGCGGGAGGCGTCTCGGGCGTAATCCGCCGGAGGTTGAGTCCGAAGAGGTCCCCGATGTTGCTCGTCGCTTCCTTCAGCAGCGGCGCGAGGTCGGGGTGACGCGCCTCGAACGGCTGAATCTTGGCGAGTACGTCGTTCGCCTGCGCGACTTCGTTGTAGAACCGCGCCTGTGCGGCGGGGTCGTTCGTTCGCAGGTACTCCTCGGCCGCCGCCTGCTGCCTCGCGAGGTGGACCTGCAGGTCCTGAACGAAACCCTGGAGCGGGATCACATCCTCGACGTATTCCTTCTTCGCGCTCTGCTGGAGCTGCGACGGCACGTAGAAGGCGGCCAGAAGGATCGCGGCGAGCGCGATCACGAGCACCGCGATCGCCACTCGAAGCTGGGCGGCGACGGTCATTCGAATCAGCTTCGTTCGATCAAGAGAGGCCGAAGGCCTCGGGCTAGGACCGCCCTAGCCTAGCGTCGGCGGCCGGCGAGTCCTAGAGCCTCTCGTCCGTCCGCCGGCGACCCCTCCCGCCCAGGTCCTTGTTCGACTCCATGTCGAACCACATGGCGAAGAGCGTGAACTGCGAGCCCGAGATCAGGAGCAGCGCGACGAGCACGATCGTCGGCGTCGTGATCTCGTTGCCCATGAAGCGGAGGACGACCTCGACGAGGCCGAGCGCGAGGCCGAGCGTCGTCATCAGGAAGCCGAGGAAGTAGAAGAACACGAGCGGGTGGAAGTCGCGGATGACGTACTTCTGGAGCATCCGCCAGAAGAAGCCCTTCACGAGCAGCCAGGAGATCCTCGGCACGACCTGGCGCACGCGGATCCCTGAGCGCTCGCCGACGCCGTAGATCGGGCGCGAGGGGTAGTCGCGGACGCGCGCGTTCCAAACGTTCAGGTGCACGAGCATGTCGTTCGGGAAGCCGTAGCGCTTGTAGATCCGATCGAGGTCGAGGAGCTCGAGGTAGCGCAGCGAGACCGCCGTGTAGCCGGATTGCGAGTCGGCGACGTGCCAGTAGCCGGAGGCGATCTTCGTGAACAGCGACAGGACCGCGTTGCCGAGGTAGCGGTATCTCGGGATCAGCTGCCAGGCCTGGCCGGTGAAGAGGCGGTTCGCCTTCGCGTAGTCGACCTCGCCGCGCGCGACCGGAGCGACGAGAACTTCGAGGTCCTCGGGGTCCATCTGGTTGTCCGCGGCCATCACGGCGGTAACGTCGACCCGCTCGTCGCGCGCGCGCTCGTAGCCGGTGACGATCGCCGCGCCCACACCGTTGTTCCGCTCGTGGCGGATCAGCTCCACCCGCGGGTCCTGGAGCGCCTCGACCGCCCCGACCGTCCCGTCCCGCGACTGGTCGTCGACGACGATGATCCGGTCGACGAAGTCCGGGATCCCGGCGACGGTCGCCGCGATCAGCTTCTCCTCGTTGTACGCGGGGATGACGACCGCAACGGTCTTGCCTTCCAGCATTGCCCAGGAGGCTAACGCTGCGGCCGGGTGAATCGGAGCGCGATCCCGCCCGCGACGAGGTACGGGAAGAAGTTGAACGCGTGCAGGACGAACGCGTACGAGAGCGCTTCGGCCCGCGGGATGTCGTACGCGTCGAGCGCGAGCACGACGGCCGCCTCGAAGACGCCGAGCCCGCCGGGCGCAGCCGGCAGGACGAGCGAGAGCCCGACCGCCGTCAACACCAGCAGGCCGGCGTCGAGCGGGAGGTCGAAGTGGAAGGCGAGCGTGGCGATCCAGAACGACACGCTCGTCACGATCCAGCCGAGGGTCGTCCAGGCGAAGCCGGCGAACGCGATCCGCGGGTTCCGCAGGCCGACCAGGCCGCGCGTCAGGCTGTGTCCGCCACGCTCGATCTCATCCTCGTGCACGAATGGAAGCCGGCCAAAGAGCCTGGCGAGAAGGTGGAGCGGCCGGTCGCCCCAGATCGCGAACGTGAGCGCAGCCGCCGCGAGCCCGATCGCAAGCACTGCCGCGAGCACTGCCGCGCTGCCGATCCACGTCACGTCGGGAAGGACGGGCAGCGCGACGAAGAGCAACACGAGCAGGCAGAAGACGTCGAGCACGCGCTCCAGGGCCACGGTGGCGAGGATCTCGACACGCGAGGTGCCTGCCCGCCTGCCAAGCGCGAGGATCCTCGCCGCCTCGCCCGCCCGGAACGGGATCAGGCTGTTCACGGCGAGCCCGACGAGCATCGCGCTCGTCACCGGACCCAGCGGGGGACGCGTCTCGGGCGGGAAGAGCGAGCGCCACCGGATCGCGCGCAGCAGGACCGCGACGGCGAGCACCGCCAGCGCCGGCACGAGCCACGACACGTTCGCCTTCCGCATCGCGTCCCAGATCTCGTCGGGGTGCGTCCCGCGCACGGCGAGCCAGCCGAAGAACGCCGTCGAGCCGAGCCCGACCGCCCAGAGCACCGCAGTCCGCGCGCGCACTACCGGCGTCGAAGCGCCGCGGCGGGCTCCCAGGCGAGCGCGGCTGCGAGGCCGATCAGCAGCCCGAGGAACGCACCCACGACGATCTGGTTGCGACGGCTCTGCGCGGTCACCTTGCGCGCGACGGCGTTCTCGACGACCTGCGCGCGCTCGACCTCCTCGGCGAGCGCGAGCTCCTCGCGGGTGTTCATCAGTCTGTCCGCGAGCTCGCCGCGGCGGAGCAGGAGGAAGCCGCGATCGGCGGGGCTCGTGTCGTCGAGCGCCCCCTCGAGAGCGCCGAGCTCCTGCTCTCCCTCGGAGATCGCCTGCCTGAGGACCTCGCTCTTTCGGTCGGCGTAACCCGACACGCGGTCGATCGCGATCCGAGCAAGCGCGTTGGCAGCGGCGGCGGTCTTGAAGCGCGAGTCGCCCTTGACCGTGATGCGGACGAGCGGGTTCTGGCCGAGCTTCGAGAGATTGCCCTTCACGGCGGCGACGGACGTTCCAGACGCGAGCTCGCGACGCTCCATGCCGACCTGCGCGGCGACGCGTCGCTGGACGGCCGCCGAGCCCACGATCTCAGCGGCCGCTGCAGGGTTCGTGCTCAGGCTCTGCACCTGCCCGCCCGACGGCGTCACCGGCTGCCCGAGGTAGACCAGCGCCTGCGCGCGCCACACGTCCTGTCCCCCGAGCGAGAGCGCGTAGCCGATCGCCGCTCCCACGATAAGGCCGAGAACGGGCAGCCACCAGCGCGCCGCAACCGCCGACCAGTAGCGGCGCAGGTCGATCTCCTGCTCGCTCATCGGGCGGCGACTCTACTTGCTGCCCAGGACCACTGGGCCGCGAGACCGTCCGCGAGCGACGTTGCAGGCTGCCAACCGATGTCGCCGCGAATGCGGCGAAAGTCGGCAGAGGTTCGCTTCGCGTCGCCGCGCGCAGCGGGTGCGCTCGTGACGCGCACCTCGCGTCCGGAGATGCGCTCGAGCAGCGTGACGGCGTCGCGAAGCGTCGCATCTTCGCCGCCGCCGACGTTGTAGACAGCGCCGCGCGGCGCGTCCTCCATCGCCGCGATCGTCGCCTCGACGACGTCACCCACGAACGTGAACGCGCGCGACGCGTCGCCGTAGAGCTCGAACTCGCGCTCGTCGAGCAGCGCGTCGATCAGGCGCGCGAACGCCATGTCGGGACGCTGTCGCGGACCGTAGACGGTGAAGTAGCGCAGTGTCACGGTATCGACCGGATACGCGCGTGCGAGGTGCTCGGCTGCGAGCTTCGTGATCCCGTACGGCGAGATCGGGCGCGGGACCGCGTCCTCGGGGGTCGGGAAGCGCTCCGCGTCGCCGTAGATCGACGACGACGACGCGAGCACGACGCGCGCGTTCGCGGCCACAGCGGCCTCGAGCACGCGCTGTGTCGCGAGCACGTTGCAGCGGACATAGCGCTCGAAGTGCTCGAAGCTCGGACGAACGCCCGGCTGCGCAGCGAGGTGGAAGATCCCTTCGACGCCGGCCAGGTCGAGCTCGTCGTCGGCGACGTCGAGCCGCTCGACCGGGAAGCCGGCCGCGTTCTCCTCCTTCAGCCCGGGGTCGTAGTAGTCCGTGAAGGCATCGACCGCGACGACCTCGTCGCCGCGCGCGAGCAGCGCGTCGGCGAGGTGTGAGCCGACGAAGCCTGCCGCCCCGGTGACGAGATAGCGGGTCATGTGCTGCGCCGAATGTAGACCTGGCGCAGGCGCCAGGCAGGGGACTTCCGGACGAGCGGGAGCGCGGCGTGCCACGCGGTCACCCTGGCGGCGTACAGCGCCCGCTCGGCGGTCGCCCGCGCGCGGCGTCCCGGCGCCGGGTGGGCCCGCTCGTAGCCGAGCTCCGAGAGCACGTCCCCGGCGACCGCCTCGAAGAGCTCGACGTCCTTCGACGCCATCTGCTCGCGCCACTTGCGCGCGGCCTGGACGGGCGGGCGGGTGAGCAGCGCGTGGTCGACCGTGATGTCGGGGTCCGCGTCGCGGTGGTACTCCAGCATCGCCGCCTGGTACTCGAGCCCGAGGAACGCGCAGACCTCGCGCAGATGCGCTTCCGGCTCGGTGACGAGCTCTTCGTAGCGCAGCTCGAAGTACGGGTGGTCGCGGCCGAACCGGCGCGCGGCGAGGATCTCGCGCCGCCACGCCGCGGCGAAGTCTGCGAGCCCGCGCGGGCGCGAGACGTTGAAGCGCGGACGGCGGGTCATCGCGAGGAAGGAGAGGGCAGCGTCTCGCCCGTCGCGGACGATGTGCACGTAGCGTGCATCCGGAAAGACTCGGGCGAGCAGGTCGAGGTGCTGCATGTAGAGCGGCGTCTTGTCGCCGTAACGCTGCTTTCGGCGGTTCTCCGCGTACGCGGAGTAGAGGCCGTCGATCACCTGAGCGAAGCTCGGCGCTGCCGGGAGGCGCGCCGCGACCTCGTCGACGTCGACACCCCATTGCCGCACACGCTCGAGCCGCCCCAGGTCCGCGAGGATCGCCGTGCGGTCCGGACGCGCGCCGTGCCGGTCCCAAAGTTGCGGGATGAAGTACGACTCACTCGGGATCGCGAGCTCCGAGTGCGCGTTCAGCATCGACCTCAGCAGCGTCGTGCCGCTGCGCGAGACGCCGAGGATGATCGTCGCGCTCATCGTTCGTCGAGCGCGTAGACGCGATGCTCCCCGACGAGGTAGATCCGCTGCTTGTCGGCAACGACAGGTGTGTACTTGCCGTCGGGGAACTGCCAGACCGCGTGCCCAGTGCGCGCGTCTAGTCCGTAGGTGCGCTCTTTCAGCGTCGAGAAGTAGACGATCCCGCGCACGACGGTGGGCGAGCCCGAGATGTGTCCGTTCGCCTTGAACTTCCAGCGCACGTCGCCGGTCGCCGCGTCGAGCGCGTAGAACGTGCTCGAGTAGGAGCCGACGAGGATGAGTCTCCGCCAGACCGCTGGCGAGGAGTAAACGTACCCGCCCGTCGACTGCGACCAGATCAACTTCCCGTTCGTCGCCCCGAAGGAGTACACCTTGCCGTCCGTGCCGCCCACGTAGACGCGACCGTACGCAGCTGCGGCCGTCGAGTAGAACCTGCCGCGCTTGCCGAGCCGCTGTTGCGCGCTCGCACGCCAGACGAGCTTTCCCGTCTCGCGGTTCAGCGCGTACAGGTGGTGGTCGTACGAGCCGACGTAGACGCGGTTGCCGGAGACGGTCACTGAGCCCTTGATCTTGCCCTTCGTGCGGTACACCCACTTCACCTTGCCCGTGGGCGCGTAGAGGGCGTACACGCGCCCGCTCCAGTCGCCGAGGTAGACGACGTGGTCGACGACGACGGGCGAGGACTCGCTCGGCGCGATTCGTGTCTGCCAGCGGAACTGGCCGAAGCCGGCGAACCGGGCGACGACGAGGCCGCGGAGGCCTTTGGCGTTGCCCCGGTTGCACGGCGGCGCGTTCATGTAGGTCTGGATCACGAGGTGCTCCCAGACAGCCGGCGACGACGCCGTGCAGCGGCGGGAGTCCTTCTTCCACGCGCGCTTACCGGTCTTCGCGTTCACGGCGTAAAGGCGCCCGTAGTTGTTCGTGAAGTAGAGGCGCCCGTACGCGATCACCGGCGGAAACTCGAGCAGCGTGCGCGCCCTGAAGAACCAGCGCACGCGGTACGGGGGGCGGTGCGGATAGTCGACGGCGCGATGCCGCTCCGGGTCGAAGCCGTACGTGGGCCAGAAGACTCCCGGCTCTTTGGGCGGCATCGGTCGGGCGGCCTCGGTCGTCACGAACTCCTCGGTGGAGGAACCGCGCACGTCCCGGCCCTGCCGGTAACGCACGCCGACGAAGGCCGCGGCCGCGGCGCCGGCGAGGAGCAACAGCGCCGCGGCCGCGAGCACCAGCTTCTTCATCGCTTCCGATGCTTCGGGTCGACCGCGTAGAGGCGCGAGTACCCGTGCAGGAGCAGGCGGCGCCCGTTGCCCGAGACCGGGACGTACTCTCCGTGCGGGAAGCGAAGCAGGGTGCGGCCCGTGCGTGCGTCGGCGCCGACGATGCGCCCGCGCGTCGAGCCGGCGTACGCGACGCCGTCGACGACCACGACCGCGCCAGAGATCGGGCCTCCCGCGCCGACCGACCAGAGCACGCGGCCGCTCGAGGCGCCGACGGCATAGAGGCGGCCGTTGTACGAGCCGAAGTAGACGCGGCTCGCCCACGCCGCGGGCGACGAGTAGACGTACGAGCCGGTGTGGACGCGCCAGAGATAGCGGCCGCGCGTGTTGAACGCGGTCAGCGAGCCGCCCGTCGACGAGGGGACGAACAACCGGGGTCCCGCGACCGCGATCGTGCCGTAGACACGCCCGTTCACGTGAGCCGTCCAGCGCGAACGACCGTTTGCGATCGCCAGCGCCCTCACGCGGCCGCAGTACTCGCCGACGAACATCGTCCGGCCCGTGATCGCAACGCTCGAAGTGATCTTGCAGTTGCCGCCGCGCGACCAGCCCAGCCGGCGATGCGTCAGGTCGAGCGCGTAGATGCGGCCCGAATGCGTCCCGAAGTAATCGACGCCGTAGCGCACGACCGGCGACGACTCGATCGGCGACCCGACGCGGAACGACCAGAGCACCTTGCCGTTCGAGCGGCGCAGCACCCAGACGTGACCGCGCATCGTATGCACGACCAGCTTGTCGCCGACGACGGCAAGCGACGCCGCCATCTTCTCGCGCAAGTTCCGGCGCCACGCGACCTTTCCGTTCCGCATCGAGAGCGCGCGGATCGTCGCGTGGTAGTTGCCGATGTACGCAACTCCCTCGGAGACGACCGCCGGGAACTCGATCAGCGTGCCGAGGCCGCGCGTCCAAGCGACGCGAAAGGGCGGGCGGACGCGGATGTGGGTCTGCGCCTGCGTGCGCGCGGGGCCGGCGCCGTACATCGTCCACTGCAGCGAGCGCCGGTAGAGGCGAACGACGACCTTCGTGCGGCGTTTGAAGGGCGGCCGGGCGAGCTTCGGCAGATACCCCTTCGCGGTGATCCGGACCGGCACCGAGCGGCGGCAGCGGAGGCGTTGCCACGCGAACCCCTTGCGGTCGGCGCGGACGACGCGGTCGGCGACGCGGACGGCTGCGCCGCGCACCGGGCGGTGGGTGTCGCCGTCCATCACCGCCACGCGAACGCGAACGGGCGCGCAGGCCCGGACTCTGGGGCTCTGAGCCACCAAGTCGGCCGCCGGCGGTGCCGCCCCGCACACGGCGGCAAGGCCCGCGAGGGCCGCGAGGACGGCGATCCGGGGGGTCACGCCTCGGTGGGCTCGGCCACGTCGTCGAACGGGACGAGGGTACCGTCGCCGTCGGCGGTGAGCGCGACGTGCGAGAAGAAGCGCGTCATCACGACGCCCTCGCGGAACTCGCCCAACTGCGGGTCGGGCCGCTCGCCCCTGGCGAGCGCGATCGCGAGCTCGGGATAGCGGCTGCCGGCGGCAGTCGGAAGCGGGAAGCCGCCGCCGAAGCGCGGGTTGATGTCGGTCACGTAGTGCGTCCCGTCGGCCTCGCGGAAGCACTGGATGTTCGCGGGGCCGACGAGCTCGAGCGCCTCGGCGACGCGGCGGCCGAACTCGATCAGGCTCCAGTCCTTGATCGTCATCCCCTTGATCGACTCGCCGCCCTTCGACTCGATCATCGTGCGCGGGATGGCGTTCAGGCAGCGGCCGTCCCAGTCGCAGAAGACATCGATCGAGAACTCCTCGCCCAGGCAGAACGCCTGGACGATCGAGTCGACCGGCGTGTAGTGGAGGAAGAACTCGAGCTCGGTCGCATTCTCCGCGCGGTAGATGTGACGCGAGCCGAAGCCGTGCCGCGCCTTGACGAGGACGGGAAATCGGACCTCGCGCGGCACCTCGGTCGGGAGCCACGTGGACGGCGAAGGGAGGCCGCGGTCTTCGAGCAGCTGATGCGCGAGGTACTTGTCGCCGAGCCGCTCGACAATCTCCTCGGAGGGAAGTAGCACGAGAGCGCCGAGCTGGTCGCGGGCTCGGGCGAGGGTGAGATGGTCGAGGTCGGTCAGCGGGACGACGAGCTTCACGGCGTGCCGCTCCACGAGCTCGCGTAGCGCCGGCACGTACCCGGGATCGTCCACGCGCGGCACGAGCTCGAACCGGTCGGCGTGGTACAGCGCAGGGGCAAGCCGGTTCGCGTCGGCCGCGATCGCCGTCGCGCCCGCGTCGCGAAACGCGCGCACGATGTCGACGCGCTGGCCCGCGCAGGTAAAGAGGACCGCCGTCACGGCGGCTACAGGCTAACCGTGCCCCGGCTGCCTGTGGACAGTTCGTAACGCTTCTCGAACATTGCCTGGCACGGTTAACTCACGGTGCCAGGCACTGTTAAGGCCGAAGACGCGGCCGGTCCGGACGGGCCGACACCGGCATACCGCTATCTTCGCCCACGTGCTCGAGCGGACGCTCTATCCGCTGTTCCGCCGCGTCGAGTTTCGGGGGAAGGGCCGCCTGCGCCGGGTCCTTCCCGTGCGCTCCAGGGGCACTGCCGAGATCGGCCTCCCGGGCGGCGCGCGGCTCGGGCTCGATCTGCGCGAGTCGCTCCAGCGCGACTTCCTCTTCGGGCTGTACGACCGGCGCGAGCTGCAGCTCGTCCTCGCACACCTCCACGGCGCGGACTTCGTCGACGTGGGAGCACACGTCGGCCTTTACGCCGTCACCGCGGCCGGCGCGACCCCGGGCCGCGTGCTCGCCGTCGAGCCCAACCCGATCGCGCGCGCGCAGCTGCTCGCGAACGTCGCCCTGAACGGGTTCCGAAACGTCGTCGTCGTGCCCAAGGCGGTCGCGGAGACCCCCGGTCGCACGGTCCTCCACGTCCCGGCCACGCCCGACCCGTCCTTCTCGAGCCTCGACGCCGGGCGCTTCGACGAGGGGGAGCCTGTCGAGGTCGAGGTCACGACCGTCGACGCGGAGGTCGTCCGCGCCGCGCTCCATCCCACCGTCGTGAAGATCGACGTCGAGGGCGGCGAGCTCGCCGTCGTCGCGGGGATGAAGCAGACGATCGCGGTCTACCGACCGGTGCTGCTCGTCGAGGTCAGCGAGGAGAGCGCGCGCGAACTCGCGCGGCGCCTCGACGGCTATTCGGGGTTCCGCGTGGGCCGCCGGCTGGCCCCGCTCGAATCGGGCCGCGGGCTCTTCAACGCGCTGTTCGTGCCCCAGCCGCCCGTCTGACCTTTGTACGTCCCGCGGAAGAGGGCGGCGGGCGTCTTCGCGAGGATCTTCAGGTCGAGCCACGGCGAGCGGTGCTCGACGTACCAGACGTCCAGCTCGATGCGGTCGTCCCAGGGCAGCGACGCGCGCCCGTGCACCTGGGCCCAGCCGGTGATCCCGGGCTTCACCTCGAGCCGGCGGCGCTGGCGCGGCGTGTACTGCTCGACCTGGTAGCGCAGCGTGGGCCGTGGGCCGACGAGGCTCATCTCGCCGCGGAGGACGTTCCAGAGCTGCGGCAACTCGTCCAGCGAGAGGCGCCGGAGCAGCCGACCTGTGCGGGTGATCCTCGGATCGCCGCGATCGACGGCCCAGCCCGCGCCGTGGGCCTCGGCGCCGATAACCATCGTCCGCAGCTTCAAAAGGTCGAAGTCCCATCCGTCTTTGCCCACCCGCCGCTGGCGATAGAAGACGGGGCCGCGGTCCTCGAGCTTGATCGCGATCGCAGCGGCCGCGAGCGCCGGCGACGCGAGCGCGAGCCCCGCGGCCGCACCGACGACGTCCCTAAGCCGATTACCCACGCCGCGAGAGAGCGTAGAGGCTGTCCGCGGCGTAGGTGAGCGGCCGCACCCGGTCGGCGACGCGCCGCAGCGCCTCGGAGGTTCGGACGATCGCCCGATAACGACCCGGTAGCAGCGCGAGGTCGGTCGGCTGCGGATTGAGCGTGAAGAAGCCGTCGGCGTGGAGCTCGGTCGGGCCGATCCGCCGCGCCAACTCGCCGCGAAGCTCCCGCGGGCCCCAGTACCGCACGTCGAACAGTGTGCGCGGCTCGCGGAACCGGCGCTCGCGGGCCTGATTGAGCAGGCTCCGCGCGCCCCACACGTTCGCGAGCTGGATCAGCGACGTGCCGCCGGGCTTCAGCACCCGTGCAAGCTCGTCAAACGACGCGACCGCGTCGGGCTTCGAAAAGTGCTGGAACACCGAATAGGAGAAGACGACGTCGAAGCTCGCGTCGGTGAATGGGAGGTGACGTGCGTCGGCGACGACGTACTGCGCGTCGACGCCGAGCTGCTCGGCGACCCTGCGCGCAGCCTGGATTCCCTTGAGCGACGGATCGACGCCGGTCGCGCGATAGCCGCGCCGCGTAGCCGCGACGCACCAGCGCCCCCAGTTGCAGCCCACCTCGAGGAAGCTCGCGCCGTCGCCCTCGGGCAGGCGCAACTCCGGGATCGGATACTCGGGCAGCTCGGCGATCAGGTGCTCGTAGAGCCGGCCGCAGGTCGCGCCGATCACCTCCTGGACGAACTGGTCGATGCCTTCGGCCGGCGCCGGCGACAGGGGCTCGACGCGCACGCAGGCGGCGTGTGTCGGCGCCTCCTCGTCGACGAGCAGGATCGGGACCCCGTCGACGACCGCGTATTCGTGGCCCTGTTCGCAGACGCCGTCGCGCAGCGCGCTGCGGTCGCGCGGGCAGACGAGCTCCACTAGCGCGGGACGGAGCGGACGTTGACGCTGTCGGCGAGCGTCGTCGGCGCGTGTGCACGCTTCAACGCTTCGGACATGCGCACAATCGTGCGGAAGCGGCGCGGGAGCAGGTCGAGGTCGCGCCTCTGCGGGTTGAGCGTGAAGAAGCCGTCCGTCGTGAGCTCCGTCGGCCCGATCCGGCCGAAGACGCGGCGCAGCTCGGAGGGACGCCAGTAGCGCACCTCGAAGTGGTCGCCCTCGCGGAAGCCGCGCTGCGCGAGCCGCACCGCGCTCAACAACCCGAGCGCGTTCGGCATCTGCACCCATGAGTAGCCCTCGCGCTTCAGCACGCGTGCGATCTCGTCCACTGACGTCGCGACGTCACGTTTCGAGAAGTGCTGCAGCACGCCGTACGAGAAGACGACGCCGAAAGTGCTGTCCGCGAACGGCAGCCGGCGCCCGTCGGCGACGACGTACCGCGCGTCCTCCACGCCGAGCTGGCGCGCAATCCGGCGCGCCGCGACGATCGCCTCGAACGACGGATCGATTCCGATCGGCCGGTAGCCGCGCCGTGCCGCTGCGATCGTCCAGCGCCCCCAGTTGCAGCCGATGTCGAGCAGCAGCTCGCCGTCGCCTCGCTGGAGCGGGAAGTCGGGAATCGGGTAGCGAGAGATGCCCGCAGAGAGGTGCTTGTAGAGGTTGCCGTGCGTGCCGAGGATCAGCTCCGCAACGTACGGGTCGACGGCGTCGCCCTCGACCGGCGGCGGCTCCGCGGCGCGCACGCGCTGGACGTCCTCCGGTTTCGACCAGTAGCCGGGCTGCGTCGGCGCGAGCTCGTCGTCGAGGACCATCACCGGGATGCCGTCGACGTACGGGTACTCGTGACCGTGCTCGCAGACGAGTATCTCGCCACGCGGCTCGAGTCGCGTCTGGTCGCGCGGGCACGCAAGCTCCTGCCAGACCTTGACTGCTGTCTGCGTCACCTCGTTCCCGCCGCCTTCTCCCACACCGCCGGCACGCCCGAGCGAATGTAGCCGCGCAGCGCCTCGACCGTCGCCCAGGTCACGAGCACGTAGTAATACGCGAGCGCGGCCCCGGGCACCGGCAGGCGCGCTCGGCCGGCGGCGGCGAGTCCGAGGAACCCGACCTGGCCCGCGAGGGCGCCGGCGTAGACGCCGCCCTCCCGCGCGAGGGCGGCGCTCGACCCGAGGAGGAGGAGGTGGAGGAGGCCGCTCGCGTAGCGCAGGTGCCGGTGCGAGACGAGCTCGACGAAGTAGACGGGATCGACGGTGCGCAGCATGCGGCCCTCGCGCACGATCGCCCAGCAGTGCTCGAACATCCGCACCTTCCGCCGGTACTCGTCCTCGAGCTCGGCGGACGGCTTCTCGACCGAGCGCGCATCGCGCTCGTAGACCGCGCGCCGGCCGCGCTGCACCATCAGGTACGGCAAGGCGAGGTCGTGCCCGAAACGCGGGTCGACGTCGACGTAGTCGGCACGCCGCACCGCGTAGATCGGGCCGTTGCCGCCGGTGATCGAGCCGAGTCGCGACTCCTGCTCGCGCAGCCAGAGCTCGAAACGCCAGTACGCGCCTTCTCTGTTCGAGCCGTCGGCGTCCGCGTAGGTCGCGCGGCCGGAGACGTAGGCAACGTCCGGATCGGCGAAGCTCCGCACGAGCGTTCGCAGCGCATCGCGCGGCCACGCGGCGTTCGCGTCCGAGAACGCGAGGATCTCCCCGCGCGTCTCGCGGACGGCCCGATTCTGCGCCGCCACTTTTCCGCCGCGCGAGCAGCGAATCAGCCGTACGCCGTCGACGCGCTCGACGATCTCGTCGGTCGCGTCGGTCGAGGCGTCGGACGCGACTACGAGCTCGAGCTTCTCCGGGGGGTAGTCCAGCGCGAGCAGGTTCTCGAGCCGCCGCGCGATCACGTCCTCCTCGTTGTGCGCCGCGACGATCACGGAGACGCTCGGGAGCTCGTCCGCTTTGCGCACGGGCCGCGGGCGCAGCCGCGCCGCGAGTGCGGCGGCTCCCGGATACCCCGCGTGCGTCCACGCGAGCGCGCCGAGTGAGCCCCAGAACAACGCCTTGAGCACGACCATCGCGGCGATGCTAGTCGCGTAGCGTACGCCGAACCCGGAGGTAGTCGCCAAGGGTCGGCGTCGTGCGGTGACGGCCGCCCGGCGGCTGCGGACGGCCGTCGAAGACGCCGTCGTCGAGGACGCGCTCGAGGGCGTCTAGGCTCGCCTCGTGGAGAACGGGGATCGTCGCCGCCAGCGTCTCCGCGAGTGAGCGCCGGCGTTCGATCGGCACCTCGCCTTCCGCGAGCACGGGACCGGTGTCGATCCCCGTGTCGATCAGGTGGATCGTGAATCCGACCGTCTCGCGGCCGTCGAGCAGCTCCCAGAAGACGGGCGGGCCTCCGCGGTACTCGGGCACGGCGCCGTGGTGGACGTTGATCGTCCCGTGCGCGGGCAGCGCGAACGTCGCCTCGCGGATGAGCACGTTGTCCAGCGACACCGCGACGTCGGCGCCGGCGCGGCGCAATGCGGCGCGCGCGTCCTCGCCGTTCAAGGTCGGCACGCGCACGATCTCGGTCGCAACCTCCTCGAGCGGCCGTCCCTCGCCGGCGTTCGCGTAGACGCGGCGCAGCGCGAGCCCGACGGGTGCGGCCGTGATCCCGACCCGGCGCAGCTTGCGCGCGCGTCGTCGCCAGTCCGACGGCGCGCCCTCGTCGAGGATCACCGGGCCGGGCCGGCGCGCGAGGTAGCGCGACGCGATCCCGCGCGGGTTGCGGGTCATGACGACGACGTTCACGCCAGGAAGAACGCGACGTCCCGCAGCGGCCACCCGGCGTCGAGGTGGTCGCGATGCAGCGCGTAGAGATCCTGGGCGCCCCGGTTGCGCCCGCGGAGCGCCGTCGCGCAGCTCTCGTAGCCGGCCTCGCGCGCTGCGTCCGCCACGCGCTCGGAGAAACGCGTGCGGTCGCCGTAGGGAACGCTCAGGTGCCGCACGGGGACGAGCCGCCGCGAGAGCTCGTCGCGCGACCCGCGCAGCTCGTCGTCGAGTTGGTCGCTTGAGAGCGCCGTCAGCACCCGGTGGGAGCGCGTGTGCGAGCCGATCTCGTGGCCGAGCTCGAGCAGGTTCGCGGCCGAGTCCCAGTCGAGCGGCTCAACCGGCAGCGGCAGGTGCAGGCGCGCGCGGCAGAAGCGCTCCGCCTCCTCGCGCGACGCGGACAGCAGGTCGGTGACGAGGTAGAAGCACGCGCTGATTCCTAGCTCGGCGAGCAAGGGCGCGGCGTTCTTCAGCTGGTTCAGGAAGCCGTCGTCGAAGGTGACGACGAGCTCGTCGCCGTCGGTGCGCCCCGTGCGCAGGCGCTCGACCGCAGTGGAGAGCGAGACCGGGCGGAACTCACGCGCGAGGAAGCGGAGCTGCTGCTCGAAGGGCTCGCGCTCGTCGTCGAAGACGTAGTGGTAGTGGACGACCCGCACCCCTGTGCGGCGCTCGCGCGGGATCGCCGAGAGCGCGGTGAGCGCCGCGCGCCGCGCCGCGCTTCTCGCACGGAAGGTCACCGGACGGGCGCGCTGCAGCGCGCGCGCCTCAGTGGCGAACGAGCTCACGTGCTCGTGCCCGGAGCCCCGAGCGCCAGAGGGAGAGCATCGTCAGCGCGTAGCGCTGCGCCGGGCCCGCACGCTCGGCGGCGCGTCGCTCGACGAGCCCGTCGAGGTCGGCGAGCGCATCCCCGGCAAGGTCGCGGAGCTCGCCCTCCAGCCAACGCTCGACCGGCGGGTCGAAGCCTTGCTTCGGCCGGCGCGCGATCGACGTGCCGAGCCGCCCCTCGACGAGCCGCCGGATCGCGACCTTCGTGCGCACGCCGCGCACCTTCTCGCGGTCGGGGAGCGCGAGCCCGGCCTCGACCACACGGTGGTCGAGCAACGGCACGCGAAGCTCGAGCGACCACGCCATGCTCAGCTTGTCGGCCTTCAGCATCAGGTCGTCGGGAACGAACGAGTGCAGGTCGACCCACTGCAGGCGTGCTCGCGGGCTCAACCCGCCGGGCGCGTCCGCGAACAGCCGCTCGAAGACGTGGGCGCGCGCGTCCCCGTCCATGAGCGCGAACCACGAGAGATACCGCGCCGCTTCGGGCTTCGCGGCGTGGCGCAGAAGCTTCGAGGCGCGCCGCACGACGCTCTTGCGCCCACCGCGCTCCGGGATCAGCCGCCCGAGCGGCCCGAGCGCGCGCAGGCGCGCCGCGACCGGGTCCCACGCGTAGCGCGAGTAGCCGCCGAACACCTCGTCGCCGCCGTCGCCTGCGAGCGCGACCTTCACCTCGGACGCGACGGCACGGCAGAGGTACCAGAGCGGGATCGCGGCGGCGTCGGCGAGCGGCTGCTCGAGCCGCGCGGCGATCTCGGGCAGGTCGTCCGCGACGCGCGTCTCGACGACGAGCTCCTCGTGGACGCTCCCGATCGCGCGCGCGACCTCGCGCGCGGGCCCGCGCTCGTCGTGGGCCGCATCGGCGAACCCGACCGTGAACGTCCGCAGCGGCTCGTCCAGCTCCTGCGCGGCAAGCGACGCGATCAGTGACGAGTCGAGCCCGCCGGAAAGGAGCACGGCGAGCGGGACGTCGGAGCGGAGGTGAAGCCGCACGGCCTCCGAGAGCGTCTCCTCCAAGTAACAGTCTGTTGCGAAGTCCGGACCGGCGCGCCAGTACGCATCTTCGCGGCTTCGGCCGTCCTCGTGGACGAGGAGATGCGCGGGGGCGAGCTTGCGCGCGCCCGCGATTCCCGTCCGCTGCCCCGGGACGTACCCGAGCACGAGGTAGTCCGCGATCGCCTCGGGATCCGGCTCCGCGGACGCGCCGAGCGCGAGCAGCGGCGCGAGCTCCGACGCGAACGCGAGCCCGTCCGCGACCTCCGCGAGGTAGAGCGGCTTGATCCCGAACCGGTCACGCGCGAGCACGAGCCGCCCGCGCGCCTCGTCCCAGAGCGCGAGCGCGAACATCCCGCGCAGCCGCTCGACGAACCGCTCGCCGTGCTCCTCGTACAGGTGCGGGACGACCTCGACGTCGCCGACGCCGCGGAATGAGTGACCCTTCGCCTCGAGCTCGGCGCGCAGCTCGCGGTAGTTGTAGAGCTCCCCGTTGACGACCGCGACGACGTCGCCGAGCTCGTTCGAGACGGGCTGGTCGCCGGTCTCGAGGTCGATGATCGCGAGCCGCCGCATGGCGAGCCCGGCCTGCGCACCCACCCAGCGCCCGTCACCGTCGGGGCCGCGGTGCCGCAGCAAGTCGACCGCGTCGAGGCTCTCGGGGCGTGGTCGTCCGACGATGCCGAGGATCCCGCACATGCCAGTCGATGGTAGTCAGCGCTTTCGCGCGACGAGCAGGAGAGACGCGCCGAACGGGAGCGAGAACCCTCGGCCGATGAGCTTTCGCTCCCCGTCGAGGATCCGTTCGAAAACGCGGTTCAGCGCCCCCGGATGGAGCTCGGCGACTGGGTCGTAGGGCCGCCGAAGGAGCCGGCGAGCCCCGCGCGACGCGACCAGCGCGGGCAGCAGCGAGGAGACGAACGAGCCCACGTAGACGACGTCGAGCCCGACCGACTCCGCCTTGGACGCGAGGTCGCGCCGCCGGTAGCGGCGCACATGCTGCGCGATCCGGTCCATGTCGCTCCAGAGCCGAGGGTGCTGCGGGACGAGGATTACGACGCCTCGGCGCGCAGCGCGTGCGACCCCACGCAGCGCCGCCTCGTCGTCCTCCACGTGCTCGAGGACGTCGAATGCACCGACGACGTCGAAGGATTCCTCGTACGGAAGCGCGAGCACGTCGGCTTCGACGAGCTCGATCTCGTCCGGAAGCCGCCGCCGCGCAACGGCGATGCCTTCCGGCGACGGTTCAGCCCCGACCAGCCGGAGCTCGGGAAATGCGTGATGGAGCGCGAGCAGCACGCCGCCGGATCCCGACCCGACTTCGAGCAGGTCGCGTGCATCCGGGAAGAACCGGCGGACAACGTCGACGATCAACCGTGCGCGTGCTCGGTACCAAAAGGAGTGCGGCTCGGCCTCCGCGAGGAGCTCGAAGAGCGCGTCGTCGTACCCGCCGGTCAAGGCTGGAAAGCGAGCACGACGTCGATCACTTCGTCCTGGTCCGACTCGGACAAGCCGGTGTAGAAGGGCAAGCGCACGAGCCGGTCACAGACGTCCTCGGTCACCGGGCACTGGCCCTCACGCCCCCCGAGTACGCGACCCAGCTCCGAAAGGTGCAGGGGCAGATAGTGGAAGACGGCGAGGATGCCGCGGCCGCGCAAATCCTTGAGCAGCCACGAGCGCGCAGCGGCCGACGGAAGCAACGCGTAGTACATGTGGAAGCTCTGCTCGCAATACTCCGGGACGAACGGGAGCGATGTCCCGGTCTCCGCCGCCCACGGACGCAACGCATCGTCGTAGCGGCGCCAGACCCGCTCGCGCGCATCCTGGATGCGCTCACGAGACTCGAGCTGCGCGTACAGGAACGCCGCGAGCAGATCGGAGAGCACGTAGCTCGAGCCGAGCGAAACCCACGTGTACTTGTCGACCTGCCCGCGGAAGAAGCGCTTTCGGTTCGTGCCCTTCTCGCGGACGATCTCCGCCGACTCGATCAACGACGGGTCATTGACTAGCACCGCGCCGCCCTCGCCGCACGTGACGTTCTTCGTCTCGTGGAAGCTCTGCGCGGCGATCGCGCCGAAGGTCCCGAGCGCACGGCCTCGGTACTTCCCGAAGAGCCCGTGCGCATTGTCCTCGACGACAACCGCGCCCACGCGCTCGGCAGCCGCGCAGATCGTGTCCAGCTCACAGCCCACGCCCGCGTAGTGCGTCGGGACGATCGCCCGGGTCCGTTCGGACACCAGTGCGTCGAGCGCCCGCTCGTCGAGGTTCAGTGTGTCCGGCCTCACGTCGGCGAAGACGAGCTTCGCGCCGCGCAGCGCGAACGCGTTCGCGCCGGAGACGAACGTGAACGCGGGCACCACGATCTCGTCGCCCGGCCCGACGTCGAGCACCAGCGCAGCCAGCTCGAGCGCGTGCGTGCACGATGTCGTCAGCAACGCGCGCGCGACGCCGAGTTCGGTCTCGAGCAGCTCCTCGCACCTGCGAGTGAACGGGCCGTCACCGGAGATGTGGCCGTTGTCGACCGCTTGGCGCACGAAGTCGAGCTCGTGCCCGAGCAGGCTCGCCCGGTTGAACGGGATCCGCAGCTCCGTCACCCCTCGTACCACTTATGGAACCAGAGCTCCAGGGAGTGCACCCGAAAGCCGCCCCGCTCGAACGTGCGCAGCGCCTGCGTGTTGCGCCCTTGCGTCACGACGGATATCGCTTCGGCGCCGTGCTCGGCGCACCACCCGACGGCCGCGCGCGCAAGCGAGACGCCGAGACCCGCGCCGCGGGCTGACTCGTCCACTGCGATCAGCCCGATCGAGCCCTGCGAGTCGTCGAGGTGGCAGGAGACGTACCCCACCGGCCGGCCGTCGCGCTCGGCGACGAGGACGCCCTGGGCCCAGCCCTCGAGGCTGCGGCTGATCCAGATGTCGTAGAGGTCGTCGCAGCGCTCGTCCGGAAAGCCAGGGTCAGCATAGAAGCGCGTGATCCCGTGGCTCACCCGCGCGATCGCACGCAACGCGTCGCGATCCTCCTCGCGCGCGGTGCGCACACCGGGGACGTCCTCCGGGCGGGCCTCCCGCCGCAGCTCGACGCGAACGTCCATCAACCGGAAGCCGCCCTCCTCGGCCGCGTGCGCGGACGCCGCATCCCCGGAGTCGGCCAGGAAGTAAAGGCACGACACGTCGTTCTCGCGAGCCCAGTCGTCGACCCGGTCCAGCAGCTCCGGCGTCATCGTCCCACTCCCGACCCGCCCAATCCGCACGCCCCAGAACTCCGAGTCCCACGGGAGCAGCGCGGCCGGCGCCTCAGCTCCCAGAGCCGACCTCCTCGCGGGCCCTCGCCCCGACCTCCTCGCGCACAGCGAACGGTGGACGGTCCATGACCCGCATGTGCATGCGCGCGAGGTACTCGCCGATGATCCCGAGCGTCAGCAGCTGCGCGCCCGCAAAGATGGCGATCACCGAGGCGAGGAACGCGAACCCCGGTACGACACCGCCCTGGGTGAGATACGTGATCAGCACGATCGCGAGCACGACGATGCCAAAGAGCGTGAAGAAGAGGCCGATGAGGCTCGCGACGCGCAGTGGGCGCGTCGAGAATCCCGTCATCACGTTCAGGGCGTGCGTCGCGAGCCGGCCGAAGTTGTACGAGGAGCGTCCCTGCGCCCGCGCTTCGTGCGCGACGGGCACCGCGCCGAAGCGCGTCGTGCCCCACGAGAGCAACACGTCGATCGAGACGTAGGGCGCGTTGAAGTCCGCGAACGCTTCGCGGAGGTCGGTGCGGAAAGCGCGGAACGCGCTCACCTTCCCCGCGATGTCGCTGCCGATAACGAAGCGCAGCGCGAGCTTCGACATCGAGGTGCCGAGATTGCGCCAGAAGCCGAACTGCCGCTCGGTCGCCGACCCGTAGACGACGTCGAAGCCCTCGTCGAGCTTCGCGAGCAGCTTTGGGATCTCCTCCGGTGGGTTCTGGAGGTCGTCGTCGATCGTGACGACGATGTCGTTCCGCGCGGCCCGGATCCCGGCGAGGAGGGCGTTGTGCTGCCCGTAGTTCCGCATTAGGTTCAGCCCTCGCACGCGGTCGTCCGCCGTGGCCAGCTCGGCGATCCGGTCCCAGCTGGAATCGGCGCTCCCGTCGTTCACGAGCACGATCTCGTGGTCGCGCCCGACGGCGTCGAGCTCCTGGTGGAGCCGCGCGACGAGCGCCGCGAGCGTCCCCTCGCTGTTGTAGACGGGCACGACGGCCGAGATCGAGGAATCCATCAGCGTCAATGGTGGCGAATCCGCCGGAGCGACGAACGCCAAACTGTCGCCGTGAACAGCTCCCAGGTGCTCGACCGCGTCCTCGGGGACATCGCGAACGCGCGGAACTACAACGACTGGATCTTCGAGCGGGCCCGGCCCCACCTGGGTCAGCGGGTGCTCGACGCGGGGGCCGGGATCGGGACCTTCACCGCGCTCGCGGTGGCTGCCGGAGCCGAGGTGACCGCGCTGGAGCCCGACCCCGCCTTCGTCGCGCGCCTGACCGAGCTTGAGGGCATCAACGTCATCGAGGCGCCGGCGGAGGCGATCCCGCCCGGGCTGGGCGAGTTCGACTCGATCCTTTGCCTGAACGTCCTCGAGCATGTGCGGGACGACGAAGCCGCGCTGCACGGGTTCCACGACTCGCTGCGCCCCGGCGGCGCGCTGCTGCTGCTCGTGCCGGCGCACTCGTGGCTCTACGGAGGCTACGACCGCGCGGCAGGGCACAAGCGCCGGTACGAGGCGCGCGCCTTGCGTGCACGGCTGCGCACTGCGGGCTTCGACGTCGAGACGCTCCGCCACGTGAACCCGCTCGGCGGCCTCGGGTGGCTCGTGCGCGTCCGTCTGCGCCGCAGTCACCAGTGGCCTTCGGGCTCCTTCCGCACGTTCGACCGGCTGGTCCCCGCGTTGCGCCACCTCGACCGGGTGCCCTTGCCTTTCGGGCTCTCACTCTGGGCGGTTGCGCGCCGCCCTAGCGGTGCTTGAGCCCGAGCACGCTCAGGAACAGGCTCGAGAGCACCGTCTGCATCCCGCACGTGATCAGCGTCGCGCCCGGGATGACGATCCGCAGCGTGCTCGGGTAATCGAGGCGCCCGAAGCCGGCCCGGTTCCACGTCAGGAGCGCGTAGATCGAAAGTCCGAGCCCGACGACGAGCAGCACGAGCCCGACGACGAGCCCGACCTCGAGCGTGAGCGCGCCCATCAATCTGCGGAAACGCGGCTCGTCGGGCAGCAGTCCTTCCGCGATCCCGAACGACCGTGCGGTCAGGAAGAAGTAGACGGACTGCAGCCCGACCACGATCGCGAGGCTCGCGTACAGCAGCGTACTGACGTCGAACGTGACGCCGCTGATCGTCCGCTGCCCCGGCACGAGGAACACCATCGCTGCGATCCCGATGGCAAGCAGAACGAGGCCCGGGTAGAGGAAGAGCCAACGCGGGCTGTAGAGCAGCAGCAAGCGGATGCTTCGCCAGCCGTCGCGCCACGTGCGCAAATGCGGCTCGCGCCCCTCGGCGTCCGGCGAGAGCGTCGTCGGAACCTCCGTCACGCGCAGTCCCTGCATCGTCGCCTTCACCACCATCTCGATAGCGAACTCCATCCCGGACGAGCGGATGTCGAGTGCGCGGATCTTGTCGCGGTCGAAGCCGCGCAGGCCGCAATAGATGTCGCCGCACGGCGTCCCGAAGAGCGTGCGGCCGACGAACGAGAGCGCTGGGTTGCCGAGGTACTTGTGCAGCATGGGCATCGACCCGGGTCGGATCTCACCCTGGAAACGGTTGCCGACGACGAGGTCGTGGCCCGCTCGCAGCTGCTCCACCATCGCGCCGAGCTTGGAGAAGTCGTAGCTGTCGTCCGCGTCGCCCATGATCACCCAGCGTCCGCGTGCTGCTTCGATCCCGCCGGCGAGTGCGTTGCCGTAGCCGCGTTCCGCGACAGGGACGACTCGGGCGCCGAGCTCGACGGCGATCGCCTGCGAGCCGTCGCTGCTGCCGTTGTCGGCGATGACGACCTCGCCGTCCATGCCGAGCTCCTCCAGCGAGCGGAGTGCCTTCCGGACGCAGACGCCAATCGTCGGCGCCTCGTTCAGGCAGGGCATCACGATTGAGAGCTCGGTCATCGCGATCGCAGAGCGTACGCACCTGCGGCAGCCACGATCAGGAGCGGAAGCACGAAGGCACTCGCGTGGGCCGCCTCGGCCTCGGTCGGTGCGCTGAGCGCGAGGCCCGCCCACGCGAGCACCGCGACTCCTGCGAGGAGGACGTCTCGCCCGATCGGCAGAGAGAGTCCAAGCGCCGCGGCGACGGCCAGCGCGAATGGGACCATCCCGACCGCGCCGGTCACGCCGACCAGCGACGCCGTGCTCAGCGTCACGTCTCCGTTTTCGAGGCGCTCGAGCCAGCGACCGTCGTACGCCGCCGAGGCGTGCGTCGCGGTGACGAGCGCCATGGTCAGCGCGGAGACGAGCGCGAGCGCAGACGTCGTCAGCGGCAGCATTCGGAACGAGAGCGCGAGCGGGAGGCACAGGAACGGCAGTACCGTGATCAGGTAACGCGGGCCGGGCGAGAAGCCGCCGAACGGCGAATAGAACGCCGCGTTGTTCACGAGGAAGAGGACCGAGAGCGCGACGATGACAGCGGTCTCCGCACGCAAACCGCGTCGCCAGAGCGCGACGAGCGCCGCCATCCCGCACGCGACAACGGGCGCCAGCGCCAGAAGCCCCGGGTAACCGACGACGAGCTCGAGCGCGATCCGCAGGCTCGGCCGGTGGAAGAGGTCGACGGCCTGATCGCTCGCGCGATAGCTGACCTTCGCGATCGAGCCGAATGCCCACTGGTTGTACACGAGCAGCGGCAGCACGCCGACGAGCGCGCCGCCCCCGAAGGCAACCAGGCGCCGACGCTCGTGCGCGAGCGCGTAGACCCCGAGCACGACGACTGCGATCACGTTCGGGTACTCCGTCGTCACGGCGTAGCCCGCGAGCAGACCGGCGAGCGCCGGGGCGCGCCGCGCCCACAGCAGGCAGAACGCGGCGAAGACGAGGAAGCCCGAGAGGACGTGCGAGAGGAAGAGCGTCGCAAAGGGCAAGACGAGCGTCCCGAGACCAAGTGCGATTCCCGCAGCGACGCCGAACGGCGAACCAACGCGGTCGCCGGCCCAGCGCGTCAGCAAGACCAGCCCGATCGCCGGCGCGACGCACCCGAGCAGGCCGAGCGCCCAGAGCGTACGCGTGGGATCGGACTCGCTCACGAAGCCGGCCGCGTCGAGCACCACGAACGCGGGGACGCACAGCAACGCCAGGCCTGGCGCCTTGTTCGAGTACACGTGCCCGCGGTAGTGGGAGACGTCGTTCGTCGAGCTCTCGCCGATCCGACCTAGCTCCGCGTCGATCTGCGGCGTCCCCGACGCGAGCGCGCGGACGAGGACGTAGTGTGCGTTCTGCACGCCGTTCGGGCCCTGCATCGGCCACGCGAAGGCAACCGCCGCCGCGACGACCGCGAACGTCCCGAGGCGTCTACGTGTCCGCTCCACGGAGCCCGGCGACTCTAACGGCGGTCTACGATCCCCGCGTGCGGCGCCGGCTCGACCTCACGTGGCTGCTCGCGCTCGCACTCGCGCTGCTCGCGGCCGTCGGCTACGCGGCGGCGAGTATCGAGCGTCACGACCGCTTCGGGTCGAACGCCTTCGACCTCGGGATCTACGACCAGACGATCTGGGGCTATAGCCGCTTCGACCTGCTGGCGGACAACACCGTCCTCCAGACGCCGAACCTGCTCGGGAACCACTTCCAGCCGATCTTGATCGCGCTCGCGCCGCTTTACTGGGTTTGGGAAGACGTACGGATGCTGCTCGTCGCGCAGGCGGTGCTGCTCGCCGCGGCGAGCCTGCCCCTCGTCTATTGGGCGCGCCGCGAGTTGGGCTCGCCGGCTGCGCTCGCCTTCCAGAGCGCCTATCTTGTCTTCTGGGCGGTCCTCGCCGGCGCGCTTTACGACTTCCACGAGACGGCGATCGCGGCACCGGCAATCGCGGTCGCGCTGCTTGGCCTCGTGACGCGTCGATACGGCCTCGTGCTAACGGGCTCCGCCGTGGCGCTGCTCACGAAGGAGGACCTGGCACTCACCGTCGCCTCGATCGCGATCTACGCCGCCGTGGTGGGACTGCGGCGTCGCGAGAGCCTCGTGCTCGCCGCGGCGTCGGTCTCGTGGCTCGTGGTCGCGGTCAAGGCCGTGATCCCGTGGTTCTCCGGCGCGTCGTACGTGCACTGGTTCTATCCCGCGCTCGGGTCGGGACCGGGTTCGGCGCTCGTGCACGTCTTCGCGCACCCGATCGACACTGTGCGCCTCTTCTTCTCGCCGCACGCAAAGCGGATCGCGCTCGGGAACCTGCTCGCGCCGTGGCTGCTGCTGCCGCTCCTCTCGCCGCTCGCGCTTATCGCGCTCCCGAACCTTGCAGCGCGCTTCCTGTCCGACAAGCCCTCGTACTGGTCGCAGGGCTTCCACTACTCTCTGATGATCGCGCCCGTGCTCGCGTTCGCCGCGGTGGACGCGACACGCCGGCTCGCACCGCACGTTCCCTGGCGCTTGTTCCCGCTCGGCGTCGGGTGCGCCGCACTCGTCGTCGGCGCATACTTCAACTTCGGGCGCCTGCGGCCGCTCGCCGAGCTCGACCGGCTTCCGTCCGACGCGGTCGCGGCGCAGATGCAGCGCTGCCTCGACACGATCCCGCCGGACGCGAGCGTCGCGGCGACCAGCGCGCTCGTGCCGCACCTGACTCATCGGCGCCACATCGAGCTCCTCGACGGCACGAGGCCGCGGGGGACCGATGTGATCGCCGTGGACGCCTACACGTGGATCTTCCCGCTCAGCCAGCGTGACGTCGCGACGATCATCCGCCGGGCGCGAGGGTCGGGCTACGGCGTCGCGTGCAGCGCCGTGGGGACTGCCGTCCTCTCCCGCAAGGCCACCGACGGCGCGCTCTCGCCGGAGCTCCAGAGGCTCTTGCGCGCTGGGTAGGCGTCTACGATCACCTTGTGGACCGACCTCGCTACTCGTTCGTCGTGCCGCTCTACAACGAGCAGGAGACGCTGCCCGAGCTGGCGCGACGGCTCACGGCGCTGCTCGACGAGCTCGACGGCGACGCCGAGGTGATCCTCGTCGACGACGGCAGCAGCGACCGCACGCATCCGATCATGTGGGAGCTGCACGAGGCCGACCAGCGCTTCAAAACGCTCCGGCTCTCCCGGAACTTCGGCCATCAGGTCGCGATCACGGCCGGTCTCGACCTCGCGCAGGGAGACGCCGTCGTGATCCTGGACGGCGACCTGCAGGATCCGCCCGAGCTCGTGCACCAGTTCGTCGAGCGCTGGCGCGAGGGCTACGAGGTCGTGTACGGGATCCGCGCCGACCGCGCGTCGGAACCGTTCTTCAAGCGCGTCGCAACCGGTCTCTTCTACCGCGCGCTGCGCCGTCTGACCGCGCTCGACATCCCCATCGACGTCGGCGACTTCCGGCTCGTCGACCGCAAGGCACTCGACGCGTTCCGCAAGCTCCGCGAGCACGACCGCTATGTGCGCGGGCTCTTCGCCTGGGTCGGCTTCGCGCAGATCGGCGTCCCCTACCGGCGCGACCCGCGCTACGCCGGGAAGACCAAGTATCCGTTCTCGAAGCTCGTCAAGCTCGGCGCCGACGGCGTGGTCGGTTTTTCGAAAGTGCCGCTGAAGCTCGCGCTCACGTTCGGGTTCATCTTTTCGGCCGCGTCGTTCGTGTACGGGCTCTCGGCAATCGTCAAGCGGATCCTCGGCATCGGCTACGTGCCCGGCTGGGCGTCCGTTGTTGCCGTCGTGACCTTCATCGGCGGCGTGCAGCTGATCGTGATGGGGATGATGGGGATCTACGTCGGTCGCATCTACGACGAGGTGAAGCAACGGCCGCTCTACGTCGTGCGCGACGCCCAGGGCTTCGGCGGCGTCGAGGACGACGAGGCGGCACCGGCCCTGTACGAGCGAGAGGAGTAGTCGTGCAGCACGCCCGGCGGTTCCTGCCGGACCTGCTGATCATCCTCTCCCAGGCGCTCGTCTTCGTTCCCATCGCCTGGCTGCGCTACGTCGACGACGACGAGGGCAACTACGTCCTCGCCTCGGCGCTCGTCGACGAAGGCCGCGTGCCCTACCGCGACTTCCTGCACTTTCAGATGCCGCTGATCCCGTACGCGTACGGCGCGTGGATCGCGCTCGTGGGCGAGGACTTTCGGCTCGTGCGCCTGCTCTCGGTCGCCTGTGCGATCGCGACCGGCGCCCTCGTCTACGCGATCCTGCTGCGCGCGCACGGGCGCAGTGCGGCAATACTCGGACTGTTCTTCTATGCCCTGTCGAGCCTGACCTTCGGCTGGCTGACAACGGTGAAAACACAAGCGCTGGCGACGTTGTTCCTCGTTGCCGCTTTCGCCGCTGCCACCTGGCGGCCGCAACCCTCCACCACCTTGCTCGCTGTGTGCGGCGCGTGCTGCGGCCTCGCCGTCGACGCGCGCCTAACGTGTGCGGCCGCGGTGCCGGCGTTCCTCTGGGTCGCCGTGTCGGAGCGATTCCGGGGCGTCGCTGCATATGCCGGTGGGCTCGCAGCCGCGCTCTCGCCGGCCGTCGTCCTCGCCATTGTGGCGCCGGCGCAGTTCTGGTTCGACAACTTCGGCTACCACCGCCTGCGCGCGGAAGGCGGACTCGTCGGGGACTTCGGGGAGAAGGCGCAGGTGGTCGCGAACCTGTTCGGGATCGGGACGACCGAGGGCGCGATCGGGAGTCGTGGGTTCGGCGTGCAGTTCCTCATCCTCACGGTGCTCGCCGCGACGGGCCTCGCGCTGCTTCGGCCCCTCGGGCGGCGCGTCAAACTTCCCTTGCTGCTGGCGTTGCTCGTCGGCGGCGCGAACCTGATGCCCACGCCGACGTACACGCACTACCAGGTCTCGATCGTGCCCTTCCTCGTTCTCGCCGCCGTGGAATCGCTCGCCTGGTTGCGTGGGCGGCCGGCATTCAGGGGCGATCACGTTGCCCGCCGGGTACTCGCCGCCGGGCTCGCCGCCGCGATCGTCGTCTATGCGGCCGCAGGCGCCGGCGACGCCTACCGCTACGCCCGTGTGGTGGGAGCCGAGGACGCGCGGATCGGCAACATCGACCGCGTCGCTGAGACGATCGATGCCAGAACCACGAGCGGCGAGAAGGTACTCACGTCATGGCCCGGTTACCTCTTCGGAACGCACGCGGACCCCGTCCCCGGGCTCGAGAACGACTTCGCCCGCTATGCGGCCGCAACGCTCACGCCGGCCGACGCGCACCGGTATGGGCTCGCGACCGTTGCGGACGTCCACGAATCGCTGCGAACGCACCGAACGCGGCTTGTGGTCGTGAAGCCCTGGCACCTGATCGGGCCGATGCCGGAGTGGGACCGCGTCTCGAAGGAGAGCGGCTACGTCCTCGAGGCGCGGATCGGCGACGTTCGGATCTACGCGCTCCCGAACGCTACGACGGCGTCGAGGACGGCCCCGGCTTCCTCGTCGGTCAACTCCGGGTAGAGCGGCAGCGAGACGACCTCGCGCCCGAGCGCCTCCGCCACCGGGAAGCCGCCGTCGCGGTCGAGGTGCCGATACGCGGGATGCTGGTGAACTGCACGCGCGTAGTGCACCGCGGTCTGCACTCCCTGTTCGGCGAGTGCGGCCCGGAACGCGCCGCGATCGGACACGCGCAGGACGAAGAGGTGCCAGACGTGCCCTGGGGCGTCCGCCGGGAGGCCGAGGGCAGTGCCGGCGAGCGCGTCGAGGTACCGGCCCGCCAGCTCGCGGCGCCGCGCATTCCAGCTCTCGAGGAACGGCAGCTTGGTGAGCAGAAACGCCGCTTGGAGCGTGTCGAGGCGGCTATTCACGCCGCGCTCGTCGGAGCGGTACCGCTCACCCTCGCCGTACACGCGCAGCCGCCGCGCGCGTTCCGCTAGCGCGCTGTCGTCCGTGACAAGGGCGCCGCCGTCCCCGAGCGCGCCGAGGTTCTTCGTCGGGTAGAAGCTGAACGCCGCGGCCGAGCCGCCGAGGAGTGGGCCATCGTGCGCCTGGGCAGCGTCCTCGACCACCCCGAGCCCGTGCTCGCGCGCAACCTCGAGCAGCGCCGGGTCCGCCGGACGCCCGTAGAGGTGGACGGGAACGACAGCACGCGTCTGCGGTCCGATGGCTGCGACCAGCTGATCGGGCTCGAGCGTCCACGTTTCCGGGTCGACGTCCGCCAGCACGGGCGTCGCTCCCGCAGCCTCGATAGCCGCGACCGTGGGCACGCACGTGTTCGCCGCCGTCACGACCTCATGCCCGGCCCCGATACCCGTCGCCCGGAGAGAGATGGCAATTGCGTCCGTCCCTGACGCCACCGCCACCGCGTGCGCACGGCCGCAGGTATCAGCCCACGCATGCTCGAATTGCTCCACGGCGGAGCCGAGCACGAACTGCGCCTCGTCGAGCGTGCGCTGTGCGGCCGCGTCGAGTTCGGCGCGTAACGCGCTGACGTTGCGCGAAAGGTCGAGGAATGGGACGTTCACTCCGCCCAGTACGTCCCCGGGCCGCGCTCGCGGTAGAAGGCGAGCGTCCGCCCGAGTCCCTCCTCGAGCCCGATTCGCGGTTCCCAGCCCAGCGCGTCGCGGATGCGCGCGTAGTCCGAGTAGTAGTCGCCGATGTCGATCGCCTTGCGGTCGGACGGGAACGGCTCCAGCCGGTACGAGCCGCCGTGGAGCCGCACGAGCAGCTCCGCGAGCTCCTTCAAGGACACGTGGTCCGAGTCGCCGAGGTTGTAGATCTGCCCGTTCGCGTCGTCGCGCGCGGCGACCAGCAGGAACGCACGCACCGCGTCGTCGACGTAGTTGAAGTCGCGACGCTGTTCCCCGTCGCCCCAGATGACGAGCTCCTCACCGGTGACGAGCCGCCGCAGCCAATCGCCCAGGAACGTCTGACGCGCGTCGCGCACGCGCATGCGAGGTCCGTACGTGTTCGTCAGGCGCAAAACCGAGACCGGGATCCCGTAGACATCGCCGTAGACGAGGTGGTACCACTCGCCGGCGGCCTTGTTGATCCCGTTGACGTCGACCGGCGCGACGGGGTGCTCCTCGTCGACGGGCAGATAGCGCGGCCGCCCGTACAGCTGGCGCGTCGACGCGAACACGAGCTTGGCGTCGGGATTGTTGTGCCGGCACGCTTCGAGAATCGAGAGCTGCGCGCGGGCGTTGATGTCGAGATCGGTGTATGGGTCGACCATCGAGTCGAGATGGCTCGTCTGTCCGGCGAGATTGAAGATCACGTCCCGGCCACGCACATGCTCGCGCAGCGAGTGCTCGTCGCGGACGTCTGACACGTGGATTTCGACCCGGTCCTCGATCCCCTCGACGTTCGCGCGCGAGCCGCCGTACTCCGGGATCAGGGAGTCGATCAGCGCCACGCGGGAGCCCTGCTCGACCAGCTCGTGGGCGAGCGTGGACCCGATGAAGCCGAGCCCGCCGGTCACGAGGACGCTCTTCCCGCGGAAGTCGTCGGCCAGGTCCGGCGCGATCACGGGCGCTATTGTCGTCGCTCGTGCGGGACGTCGTCGCGGGCCTCGAGGCCGTTGAGTTCGACCAGCTGCCGTCCGGCTCGGCGGTCGCAAAGGGTTCCCGGCTCGGCGAGGGGACGTTCCTTGGCCACGGCGCGACCGTCTACCCGGGCGTGACAATCGGCGACGGTTGCGTCGTCCTCGACGGCGCGGTGATCGGCCGAATCCCGATCCCGACCGGGACCACGACGCGGCCGGTGGACACGTCCTTCGGCACCGTCACGATCGGTGACGGGTCGATCGTTGGTGCGAACACCGTCCTCTACACGAACACACGGTTCGGGCGGGACGTGCTGCTCGGCGACCTCAGCTCGGTGCGTGAGGGCTGCGAGATCGCGGACGGCGCGATCCTCGGCCGCGGCGTGATGGCGCTCTACGACTGCCGCGTCGGCCATCACAGCAGGATCCAGGACCAGGTCCACCTCGTCGGCGACATGGTCCTCGAAGAGCACGTGTTCGTGGGGATGGGGACGGTGACGACGAACGACAACGATGTCTACCTTGCTCGTTTCGGTCACACCTCGACGGACCAGCCACAGCATGGGCCGACGATCCGGCGTCTGGCGATGATCGGCGCCGGGTCGACGATCCTCCCGAACCTCGAGATCGGCGAGGGTGCGTTCGTGGCCGCGGGCGCGGTCGTGACGCGTGACGTGCCGCCCTGGACGGTCTGGGCCGGCGTGCCCGCGCGCGAGGTACGCGCCGTCCCCGAAGACTGGCGCCGCAAGGTCGAGCAAGCAGCGGCGGCGCGCGAGTCGTGAACACGATCAGCGTCGTCGTCCCCGTTTACTGGAATGCGGGCACGTTGCCCGCGCTCCTCGAGCGCCTGCGTGCGGTCGGCAACGAGCTTCCCGAGCAACTCGAGCTGCTCTTCGTGGACGACGGCTCCGGGGACGAGTCGTTCGCGCTCCTGCGCGCGGCGGCGGAGCAGGACCCACGCGTCCGCGTGCTTCGGCTCTCCCGCAACTTCGGCTCGAACGCGGCGATTCTCGCCGGGCTCACCTATGCCTCGGGCGACGCGGTCGCTGTGCTCGCGGCGGATCTGCAGGACCCGCCCGAGCTGATCCCGGAACTCGCGACCGCGTGGCGCGAAGGCGCCGAGGTCGTTGTGGCCGCACGGCGCTCCCGCGACGACCCGCTCCCGAGCCGCCTTCTGGCCGGCGTCTTCAACCGGCTCTTCAAGCGTCTCGTCTTCCGCGACTTCCCGCCGGGTGGGTTCGACTTCCTGCTCGTCAGCCGCCGAGTCGCGCGCGTCCTCGTCGAGATGGGCGAGCGCAACTCCTATATCTTCGGACAGGTCTTCTGGGTCGGCTTCGAGCGCCGCGTCGTCGAGTACGACCGGAACGCGCGCGGTGAGGGAAGTTCGCGCTGGACACTCACAAAGAAGGCGAAGTACTTCGTCGACGCGTTCACGGCGTTCTCGTATGTGCCGATTCGCGCGGCGTCGCTGCTCGGGTTCGTGCTTGCGCTCGCCGGCTTCGTGTACGCCGCCGTGCTGATCGTGCTGCGGCTGACCGGTGCGATCTCGAACGCGCCGGGGTTCGCCGCGTTGGCGGTGCTCATCCTCGTCGCCGCAGGCGTGCAGCTGATCGTCACCGGGATGATCGGCGAGTACCTCTGGCGCGTGCTCGAGGAGAGCCGCAACCGGCCCCCGTTCATCGTCGATTCCGCCGTGAACGTCGAGGAGCCGAAGTGACCTACCGCTGGCCGCTCGCGCTCTGCGCGCTCGCCGTCGCGTTCGCCTGGCCGATGCAGGTGAACGGCTTCAACCAGAACGCCCACTACGCGCTCGTGCGCGCGCTCGGCGTCTACGGGACGGCCCAGATCGACAAGACGCGCGGCGAGATCGGCGACCTCGGGACGGGAGACGTCGCGCGCTACAAGGGGCACTGGTACGCCGCGAAGGCACCCGGGCTCGCGATCGCCTCGCTACCGGCGTTCTGGGCGGCGAAGGCCTTCGGTATGCGGACTACGGGCGACCCCACGCGGATCATCTACGTCCTGCATCTCTGGAGCGTCGTGCTGCCCGCGCTGCTCCTGCTCGTTCTCGCGCGCGGCGTGGCGAACAAGCTCCAACCGGGAACCGGCACTCTCGTCGCCGTGACACTCGGGCTCGCGACGCTGCTGCTCCCGTTCGGGACGCTCTTCTTCTCGCACGTGCTCGCGGCGACACTCGGCTTCGCGGCGTTCGTGCTTCTCTTTCGCGAGCGGGTGTTCCTGGCGGGTTTGCTAGCCGGCCTCGCCGTCTTCGTCGAGTACCCGCTCGCTCTCGCCGGGGCGATCCTCGGAGTCTACGCGCTCACTCGCGGAGTCTGGTGGCGCCGCGGGCTCGAGTACGCGGGCGGCGTCTTCGTCGGCGTGCTGCCGCTGCTGGCGTTCAACTGGTGGGCCTTCGGAACGCCGACGCACATTGCCTATGAGGACTACTACGCCGGCGGCGGGAAAGCGGGAGGCGTCTTCGGGTTCGGGCTGCCGAAGCTCGCGCACATGCACGACCTCCTTTTCTCGACGATGGGCATCCTCGTGCTCACGCCCGTCACCGGCGCTGCGGTCGTCGGTGCGACGCTGCTCGCGCGACGACGACCGGAGGCGGCCGTCGCCGTCGCGGTCGTGCTCGCGTATTACCTCTGGAACTCGAGCCTGCGCTACGCGTCGGCGTTCGGCGGCCTTGGCCCGCCCCGCTACCTCCTACCGCTGATCCCGTTCCTCGCGGTCGGTCTCGCGGTCGCGTGGCGGCGGTTCCCGGTTACGACTCTCGCCCTCGCGGCCGTGTCCGCGTTCCAGATGGTCGTCACGACCGCGACCGGCCCGCTCGCTGCGTACGACGGCGACTGGATGGAGCGCCTGCGCGCCCGCGAGCTCATGCAGACCGGCGCTTCTCTCGTCGGGATCACGGGCTGGTACTCAATCGCGCCCTTCTTCGGCGCCGCGCTGGGCGGGGCCTGGCTCGGGTGGAGCTCCGTGCGCGGCCAGCGGCGCGAGCTCGGCATCGCCGCCGCAGCGCTCACGGCCTGGGGACTTGCCGCGCTGGCGGCGAACAACCCGAACGGGCATACGCTGACGACCGGCTACGTGCTCGCGCTCGCCGCCGGGGCGGGCCTCGTCGCTCTGATCACGAGCCAGACGGTGAGCGCCGCACCCGCCCCGAAGAGCACCGCGGAGCAGAGCGGCCAGGTCAGCGCGTAGCGCGGCAGCGCGAACGGATAGACGAACTCGTTCCCGACCGCGGCGGCAGCCATCACGAAGCCGACCGCGAGCTGCTCCCGTCGCGCGCGCACCAGAAGTGCGGCCGCGACGCCCCACGCCGCGAAGAGGACGAGCACGAACTGGGGGCTGAAGATCCGGTTCGCGAGCAGGAATGTCGCCGGTGCCAAGGCGGCGAGGGCGATCGCCGAGCGCGCGCTGCGCGCGCGTACTGTCAGGAGCAGGACGACGGTCACGAGCGCGATTTGCAGGACCGTGCCGGCGACATTCGCCCAGTGTGGGGCGCCCGCTGAGAACGAGATGTGGGTGCGCACGTGCGCGACGCCGAGCGGGCGGAGGAGTAGGTACCAAGCAGACTCCGGCGTGATCGTCCGGCCGCTTTGTCGTGAGTACGCAGCGAGCACGTCGTGGCTGAGGAGCAGCGCAGGCACGTAGACGAGCGCGATCGTCGCCACGAAGGCGAGGCCGTGCGCGAGCGCCTCGCGCCCGCGGCGCGAGGCGACGAGCCACGCGAGCAACGCGACCCCTGCGAGGCCCGGCGTCCACTTGAGGAGCGTGCCCGCGCCGAGCGCGACGCCTGAGAGTGCCCAGCGCTCACGGAGGGCAAGCACGAGCCCGAGCGCGAGCAGGGCCGCGGGGGCAAGGTCGAACTTGTACTGCCAGTAGTAGGCGTTCGCGGGCCAGAGCCCGATCAGCGCCGCGAGCCACGGCGCGTACTGGCGCCGCGTCAGCCAGACCGCGGCCACGGTCAATGCCTGGAACGGCGCCATCAAGAGCGCGTTCGCCGTGCGAGTCGCGCCGCCGCCGAGCCACGCCTCGAGCGCGAAGAGCAGCACGGCGCCCACGGGATACTCGGAGCGCGGGTAGTCGCCGCGGCGCAGCATGTTGCCCTGCCAGCGGTAGACGACGCTCGAGTCCTTGTCGGCGACGACGTCGATCCCGAGGTGGACGGCGAGCAATGCGAGCTGGAGACCGACCACGATCAGCAGCACCGGGCCGAGCCGGAGCCGCTCTTGGGTTCGCCACGCGGCGTAGAGCGCGAGTGCGGCCGCCGCCGCCTCGAGCACGAGCCAGACGTCTGAGACCCACGTCCGATACGCCGCCTCGAGCGCGACGATGCACAGCGCGCTCAGCGCCAGCGCGAGGTTGGGATCGCGGACGCGCATCGCGCGCAGACTAGAGTGCCCCGGCGTGCCGTTCCGGCGCTTCGCGCTCCTGCTCGCAACAGCCGCTGGCCTGCACGGCCTGCTCTACGTCCCACTCGTCTCGACGAACGTGAGGACCGACAGCTGGACGTACATCGCGGCCGCGAACGCGATCCGCGACGGCTCGTACTCGACACCGCTGAAGGCCGCCTTCGTCTACGTCTATCCCGAGGGCTGGTTCGACATCACCGGCGCGCGCCTGCCGCGTGAGACCTGGCAGGCCAAGGAGCGCCAAGTGTTCCGCCCGCCGGCCTACCCGCTCTTCCTCGCGCTCTTCGGCCACAAGAAGATCCTCGACGACGACCACACGCTCGCGCTCGTGGGGCAGGCGCTGCTCTTCGGAGTCGGCGCGTGGCTGCTGATGCTGACGGTGCGCCGCTGGTGGGGTGAGCCCGTCGCCCTGACGAGCGGCCTGCTCTACGCCGTAGACCCGTGGTCGAAGCACTATGTGCCACTCGTGCTTTCGGAGGTTCTCGCAGGCACGATCGCGCTCGCGGGCGTGTACGCGTTCACGCGGGCCTGGCGGGAGCGGGGCCTGCTGTGGTGGGCGCTCAGCGGCGCGCTCGCGGGCGCCCTCGCGCTCGTCCGCGCGGTCTTCGTCCTCGCCGCGCCGTTGGCGATCCTCGCGGCGGCGCTCCGGCCAGGACCGACGCGCGAACGGCTCCTTCGCGTCGGCGTCACGGCGGCATGTTCGGCGCTGCTGCTCGTCCCCTGGCTCGCCTGGACGAACCACGTGGTCGGCCGGCCCACGATGTCGGTGTGGGGCGAGGGCTACAACCTGATCCTCGCGGCAAGCGGTGAAGGCCACAACCGCACGGCCTCGGAGGTCGAAGCCGATCCCGAGTTCCGGGCGCGCCTGGAGCGAATCCACGGACTCGAGCCTTCCGCCCCCGAGCTGGTGAGCGACCCCACGGCCCATCCGCGCTACCTCGAGCGCGGGGACGCCGAGCTGCGCGACGACGCGCAGCAGCTCTACCGGGAACGCCTGGGGCTTCAGGTCGTGTGGGAAGGGCTCTACCGCTCGTGGTTCCTCTGGAACGCGCACGAGGACTGGTCGCAGCCGCACGCTCTGCGCATCCCTTTCCTCGCGCTCGACTTCGCGCTGCTCGCCCTCGCGCTCGCGGGATCAGCGCTCGCGCTCGCCCGCGGCGGAGCCGGTCGCGGGGCGGTCGTGCTGCTCGCCGCGTACACCGTCGTGCTCGCTACGCATCACGTCGAGGCCCGCTTCGCGATGCCGCTGCGCGGCGTCTTCCTCGCGCTCGTCGCGCTCGCGCTCGGCGCCGTCTACGAGCGCGCCCAAGAGAAAGAGCGCGAACCAGAACGGCGCGGTCGCGGGACTGCCGACTGAGGTCAGATACGACTGGGGAATACCAAGCACGACTCCGCCGAGGACGACGCCGACGCACACGGCAGAGACGCGCGCAGCCTCCGGCGAGAGCCGCGGGGCTCCGCGCCACCACGCGCGTAGGACGGTCGTGATCGCCGCGAGCAGCAGCGCGAGCCCGAGCGGTCCGAGCTGCAGAAGCATCCCGATATACGAGTTCTCGACTCGCGAGGAGACGAAGAGGTAGTAGCGGTCGACGAACGCGCGGTCCTCCATCCCCCAGCCGTAGCCGAGCAGCGGCCGCTTCGCCATCTGCTCGACCGCGCCCTGCCACGCCTGGAACCGGCCGCTCGTGAAGAACAGCTTTCGGTGGCGGGCCGGCGCGTTCTCGCCTGGGAACCCGAATTCGCTCTCGAGCGGTAGCCCCGAGTTGACGTCGAACCGCGAGAGCGGCAGCGTCTGCCCGAAGGCCGGATTGAGGACGGGCTCCGTCTTCGCCCTCGGCGGCAGCGTCGTCGCGACCATGCTCACGGCGAAGACGCCCGCGGTGACGCCCGCCGCGACGAGGCGCCGGCGGGGATACGCGACGAGCAGATACGCGAGCGACGCTGCGAATCCGCCCACGATCGCCCCGCGCGAGCCCGACGCGACGAGCGAGACAGCGAAGGCTGCGACGAGCACCCCCATTGCGATCTTGGCGGCGCGGCTGCGTACCTCGGCGAACCCCCAAAGCGCGAGCGGCAGCGAGACCGCAAGCAGCATCGCGATCTGGTTGGGGTTCTCGCCGATGCCGCTGTATCGCGCTCCCTGCCCACGAGTCGCGGGAACGACCGCTTGGTCGTACGAATGGACGAGCTCGACGACGCCGGCGACGGTGATCACGGCGACCGCCGCGAGGATCCCGAGCAGGATCCGCCCGACGGCCTCCGGCCTGCCTTCGCGGCCGACGGCGACCGCCCAGGCGACGACGAGCAGGACGCCGAACGAAAGCGCGCGCGCGATGCTGAAGCGCGCGTCGGCAGCCCAGGCGGCAGACGCGACGCCGAGCGCCACGAGCAGCGCGCCCGCAACGAGCGGCGGCACGACGCGCACGTGCGGGCGCGGGTACGGGCGCACCACGAGCAGCGCGAACGCGATCAGCCCGAGCTCCGCCAGCGCGACCCAGCGCATGGCGCGGGCATAGGAGAAGTTCCACGGCGAGATGTGGCTGGCGGCGAACGCGACGGTGACTACGAGCGCGAACGTGAGCGCCTGGACGCCCCCTTCCAGCTGGACGCGCAACCGGGACATCACGACGTCGTCGGCAAGAAGCGCGGCGGCACGCCCATCACCACGAGCAGGCGGTCGAACTCGCGCCGATCGACCCGGATCTCCGAGCTCGTCGGATCATCGCGCAGGCTCGAGATCTTCGGGTCGCCCGTGCGGCGGTCGATCGCCTCGATCACGCGCCCCTCGTCGTCGGCACAGATCTCGAGCGCGAAGAGGGTCTCGTCGACCTGGTACACGAGGCAGTCGAAGTTCGCGAGCACCCGAAATCCCTTCAGACAGGGCTTCGGCGCAGGCGCGTTGGTGGGGCACATCGGCGCGTCCAGCGACCCGACCGCCGTGAGCACGCGCTGCATGCCGCGCATCTCGACGTCGGCGCGGTGCTGCCGCTCCCAGCGCCCGATCGGGATCAGCGCGACGATTGCGACTACCGAGACGGCCGCGAAGGCAAGCGGGCGCCTCACGAGCGTCCGTTCGCCGCGAGGTCGCCGAGCAACCGGCGGTAGCGCGAGACCGCGACGGGCCGGTTCGCCTCCGAGCTCACGAACTCGCGGCCGCGCGCACCCATTGCCTCGAGGTCAAGGTCACCGTCGTACGCGGCGCGGATCGCGCGCGCGAGCAGCTCGGGGCGACCGGGCGGGACGACAAGACCGCAGTTCACTTCCTCGACCACCTTGGCCGTCTCGCTCTCGGCTTCCGCGGCCGCGATCACGGGGCGTCCGACCGCAAGGACGCCGTAGAGCCGGCTCGGGACGACGTAGCCCGAGAGCCCGCGGGCGAGCCCGACGACGTGGAGATCGGCCGAGGAAAGCGAGTCCGCGAGCAGCTCGCGCGGCTGGTAACCCATAAACAGCACCTGGTCGGTCTCGAGCAGCTTTGCGAGCTCCTTTAGCTCGTCGCGCCGCGCGCCGCCGCCGATCAGGACGACGCGCAGATCGTCGAGATCGCGGAGGAACGTCGCCGCGCGGATCAGCATGTCGAGGTCCTGTGCGTGGCCGATGTTGCCCGAGTGCATGACTACGAACTTGTCGGCGAGGCCGTGTTCCTCCGCCCACGCGTTCTTGCGCGGCCTTGGCTCGAGGTCGGTCGTGTCCGTCCAATTCGGAATCACGACGATGCGCTCGCGGTCGGCTCCCTTCTCGACGAGACGCTCGCGCATCGTGTCGCCGATCGCGACAACGCGGTCCGCTCGCTTCAGGTAGAGACGCGTCGCGACCCTCAGCACCTCGACGACCGCTGGGTTGTCGAGTCGCTTAAGCGCGACCGCGACCTCCGGAAACACGTCCTGGCTGACCACGACGAGCGGCGCATCGAAGCGGCGGGCGAGCACGAGCGCGACGTCGGCGATCACCGGTGGATCCGTCATGCACAGCACCACGTCGGGCCGCTCGACCTTCAGCCCCTCCCAGAGCGAGAGGCCGAGGTACGTCAGGTAGTTCGCCGCGCGAAGCGGGAGCTTACTGCGGTCGTAGGCGGTCGACGCCACACGCACGATCTCCACGCCGCGGCGGGTCGAGCGGCCGGACGCCGCTGCGTCGGGGACCATCCCGGTCACGACGGTCACGTCGAACTCGTCCGTGAGCGCCTCGCAGAGTTCTGCGAGCAAGTGCGCGGTCGCTTCGACGCCCGGCCAGTAATACTGGTTGAGGACGAGCACGCGTGGACGACGGTCACGCATCGGCGGTTGTGGCGAAGAGCAGGAAGCCGGAGATCCAGAACGCTGCTGTCGCGTTGTTCCCCGCTGCATAGAGGTACGACTGGAAGATCGCGAGCACGAGGCCGGCGGCGACCACGGCGGCGCACGCGCCGACGCTCCGAGCACCCACCGTCCGTAGCGCTCTCGACGTCGCGAACACGGCGAACGCCACGAGCAGCACGAGGCCGACGAGGCCGAGCTGCAGGAAGAGACCGATGTACGAGTTCTCCGGCACGTTCGAGTTGAAGAAGACGTACCGGTCGACGAACACGCTGTCCTCGGTCCCGAACCCGTAGCCCGCGACGGGCCGCTTCAACGCCTGCCCGACTGCGCCCGCCCACGCCTCGCTTCGGCCGCTCGAGCCGAGCAGGCCGCGGATGTGACGTTCGGTGTCCGCGACGCCGATTTCCGGGTGCCCGATGTCGTCCTGCAGGCGGAGACCCTTGGCGTTGACGTCGACGTAACCCTTCGTCGGCGTGATGATCGCGGGGCTGGGATCGATGCCCGTCGGCTCCGGTGGGTTGACCGCCGCGGGCGACGGGATCGCCCCGACGCCGAGGCTCGCCGCCAGGAGCGCTCCGACGCCGAGCGCGACCGCGACGCGCCGCCGCGGCTCGGGTTGCCCCAGGACGGCATATGCAAAGAGGCCCGCGAAAGACGCAGCGAACGCGCCACGGGAGCCGGAGAAGACGATCGACCCGAGCAACAGCACGAGCAGGCCTGCCGCGACGACGCGAACGGCAAGCCTGCGCGGCCCCAAGAGCACGTGGGCGGCGATCGGCGCCGCGAGCGCCATCACCATCGGCGCCATGTTCGGTCCTCCGCCGAGCCCCTGATAGCGTGCCGGTGAGACCGTCGTGGCGGCCTGCACGGCGCGGTCGTGCCGGAACACGAGCACGAGCAGCCCGCCCACGGCGACCGCCGTCGCGCCGAGCAGCACTGCGTCGAGCACGGCGTCCACCGTCTGCGGACGGGCGGTCGCTGCGAAGCTGAGGCACGCTGCGATCGCCAGCACGATCCCCAGCGCGCCCGCGCGGCCGACGGTCAGCGACGGCGTCGCAGACCACGCGGCCGAGACGACCCCGAGCGCGAGCAAGGCGGCTACGGGGGCCAGCGCGACGTCGAGCCGGCCGTGCCGGCGTACGCGGAGCGCGTTGAGGCCCGCGAGCGCGGCCAGCGCGAGGAGCGCGCCCCACCGAAGCTTGCGCGCGAGGGGAATCCACTCGAGGATGGCGCCCGCAGCCAGAACCGTCGTGAGGACGACGGCCGCGAGAGCGAGCTGGACCAGGCGCTCGAGGCTGAGTCGGCGGAGGGCGTCCCGCACGGCGGCTGCAAGGATACTTTCGAGCTGTGAAGACCTCGTGAACCAACCGGAACGCATCGTCCCGGACGAGACCGAGCCCGGAATCGTCGCGCTGCACCTGAAACGCTACGAGTTCGCGCGTCCAAGCTGCAGCGGCAAAGACGTGCTCGACGCCGGCTGCGGGGTCGGCTACGGGACGGCCTTCCTTGCGACGGCGGCACGGCGCGCCGTGGGCATCGACCGCAGCGACGAGGCGATCGCGTACGCCCGGCGCCGTTACGCCGTGCCGAATGTCGAGTTCCTGGTCGGAGACCTGGTCGCGCTCCCGGCCGGCGAGGACTCGTTCGACGTGGTCTGCGCCTTCGAGGCGATCGAGCACCTCGCCGACCCGGAGCGTTTCGTCGCCGAGGCGGACCGCGTGCTTCGGAGTGGCGGCACGCTGTTCGTCTCGACACCATGCGCGGAGCACACGAACGATCGCCCAGAGAATCCGTATCACGAGCGCGAGTTCGCGGCCGCGGATCTCGAGGCGCTGCTGCGAACACGGTTCCGCGTCGTCGAGCTGCTCGGCCAGCGGCGGCGGCAGACTTCACGCCATCGTGCGCTTCAGCGGCTCGACGTGCTCGGTGTCCGGAAACGGCTCCCGTTCCTGCGCAGCGTCGGCCGCGCCGTCACCGGAACCCCCGCGATGGCCGACCTCTCAACTGCCGACGTCGAGATCGCGACCGAGCTCGAGGGCGCGTCCGAGTTGATCGCCGTTTGTCGGACGTGAGGGTCGCACACCTCGTGATCGGCGGCGAAGTCGCGGGCGGGCAGCTTGTCGCGCTACAGCTCGCTCACGCCCTGCGCGAGCGAGGCGACGACGCGCTCTTTGTCTCGCCGACGCGCGGGCCGTTCACCGAGCGCGTGGACGCCGACGGCTTCCGCGTCGTGTACGCCGACGTCTCGCGCCTCCACCGCCTCCGCGGCATGCTCGCGCTCTCGCAACTGCTGCACGACGAGCAGGTCCACCTGCTCCACACGCACACGCTCGCCGCCGCGAACGCGCTTGGGCGCCTCGCGGCACGCACGGCGCGGCTGCCGGTCGTCTCGCACCTGCACATCGAGAATCACTTCCGGCCGGCCACTCGGCGGCTCTTGCGCACGGCGGACAACGGCACGGCCCGGCGCACCGCTGCGCTGATCGCCGTCTCGGAGGATACGAAATGTGCGTACGAGAAGCAGGGCTATCCACCGCGGATCGAGGTCGTCTACAACGGCGTCACGCTGGACGGGGCGGAGCCAAGTAACAGTCTGTTGCTTGGCTCGCCCCTCCGCGCGGAGCTCGGGATTCCCGCCGGTGCACCGCTCGTCGGCGAGATCGGCCGGCTCTGCGACGTCAAGGGGCAGCGCGAGCTGATCGCCGCGCTCGCGCAGGTGCCAGAGGCGCGCGCGGTCTTCGTCGGCGCCGATCTCGAGCAGGGCGGCGCGTTCCAGGCCTCGCTCGAAGGTGAAGCCGAACGGCTCGGCGTGCGCGACCGGGTCGTCTTCACCGGACGGCGCGACGACGCGGACGCGCTCCTCGCCGAGGTCGACGTCGTCGCGCTGCCCTCCTGGACCGAAGGGCTTCCTCTCGTCGTGCTCGAAGCGATGGCGCGGCGGAAGCCCGTCGTTGCGACACCTGTGGGCGGAACGCCCGAGGTCGTCATCGACGGCGAGACGGGACTGCTCGTCCCGCCGCGCGATCCGGACCTGCTCGCCGCGGCTCTGCGGCGCCTGCTCGCCGACGCCGATCTGCGTACCCAGATGGGCGAGGCGGGCTACCGGCGCGTGCGGGACAACTTCTCGGCCGACGCGATGACGCGCCGCGTCCTCGCGATCTACGACGAGGTCCTGCGCTGAGCGTCACGGCGGCGATCACGACTTTCAACCGCGCGCACTTCCTTCCCGGCGCGCTGGAGAGCGTGTTCGCGCAGACGCGCGCGCCCGATGAGGTGCTGGTCGTCGACGACGGCTCGACCGACGAGACGCACGAGGTGCTCGCGGGCTACGCGGACCGGATCCGCGTCGTTCACCAGGAGAACGGCGGCCGCTCCGCGGCGCGGAACACGGCCGTCCGCGAGGCGCGCGGGCGCTTCCTTTCCTTTCTCGACTCCGACGATCGCTGGACGCCGACGAAGCTGGAGCGCCAGGTGCCGGTGCTCGACGCGGACGAGCGGGTCGGGCTCGTCCACGGTCACGTCGACCTGATCGGTCCGAACGATGAGCCCCTGCCGGAAGAGACCGCGCGCCACCACGAGCTCTTCAGCGCGGCGCACGCCGCGGGCGTCACCTACGCGGGCTACGCCTTCGACTGCCGCTGCTTCTCGTCCGCGCTCACCGCGCGCGTCGAGGCCCTGCGCGACGTCGGCTTCTACGACCCCGCGCTCCTGCTCGACGACTACGACCTCTACCTGCGGCTCGCGCTCGAGTGGAAGATCAGCTTTCTCGAGGGCCCGGCGATGGCGCTCTACCGTCACCACGAGGGACAGATGACGACCTACGACCTCACCATGGGCCAGATCCAGACAGCCGAGAAGCACCTGCGATTGTTCGTTGGGCACGACGAGCTGGCGCGCCGCAACTTCGAGCTGATGCTCGCGCGCTCGTGGGCGGTCCTCAATGACCAGCGCAGCTCGCGCCGCCACCTCGTCCGCGCCCTGCGGCTCGACCCCGCGCTGCTCCGCGAGCCGTGGGTCGTCCGCCGCCTCGCGGCGTCGTTCGTCAGACGGTGAGGCTCGCGCTGCTCACCGAGATACCGGCGCCGTACCGGATCCCGCTCTTCAATGCACTGGCCGAACGCGTGGAGCTGCGCGTGCTCTTTCTCTCACGGAGAGACCCGCGGCGCGGCTTCTACGAGCTGCACGCGAACGAGTGGCGGTTCGACCACCGTTTCCTCCCCGGCCCGCAGCTGCGTCGGGCGGGGCGCTGGTTCGTGCTGAACCGGCGCGTGCTGGGCGAGCTGCGCGGCTTTCGCCCCGACGCTGTCGCGGTCGGCGGCTGGAACCAGCCCGCGTTCTGGGTCGCACTTGCCTACTGCCGCGCCCGACGCATCCCGCTGCTCGTCTGGATCGAGTCCACCGCACGCGACGCCCGCTCCGAGGCGAGACCGCTTGCGCTGGCGCGCAAGGCGATGGTCCACGGCGCGTCGGGCGCCTTCGTCCCGGGCAGCGCCTCCGCAGAGTACGCCCGGGAACTCGGCGTCGAGCGCGTCGAGATCGCGCCGAACGCCGTCGACGCATCGATCTTCGAGCGCGCCGCGGTCGATCGCTCGAGCCGCGAGACGTGCACGTTCCTCTATGCGGGGCGGCTCGATCCGGAGAAGGGGCTCGACACGCTGCTCGAGGCGTTTCGCGACGTGCCGGGCGAACTCGTCCTCGTCGGCTCGGGCAGCGACGAGGGCCGGCTGCGCTCGCTGGCGCCCAAGCGCGTCCGTTTCGAGGGGCCGAAGGACCGCGACGAGCTGGTCGGCTACTACGCGGACGCGGACGTCTTCGTCCTGCCCTCGCACTCTGAGCCCTGGGGGATGGTGCTCAACGAGGCGGCGGCGGCGGGGCTGCCGCTCGTCGCGACCGAGGGCGTCGGGGCGGCACACGATCTCGCCGACGAGCGCGTTCCGGTGGGCGACGTGGCGGCGCTCAGGGAGGCGCTGATCCGGCTCGCCGGCGACCCCGCGCTTCGGGCGCGCGCCGGCGCGCGCTCCCGCGAGCGCGTGCAGGCGTTCACGCCCACCGCGTGGGCGGAAGGGGTCGTCCGGCTCGCTCGCGCTAGCATCCTCCAGCCATGACGACTGCGGCCTCGCGCCTTTCCGAGCGACCGCGCGCTACCCCGCGGGCTCGCCCTCGGCTCCTCATCTTCATCGTCGCCTACAACGCGGAACGGACGATCGAGGATGTGCTGCGGCGAATCCCGCCCTCACTCACCGACAGCTACGAGGTCGAAGTGCTGATCATCGACGACGCGTCCCGGGACCGGACGTTCGAGCGCGGCGAGCGTGTGCGCGCCTCGGCCGAGCTCCCGTTCGAGCTGCACGTCCTCTACAACCCGGTCAACCAGGGCTACGGCGGCAACCAAAAAATCGGCTTCCAGTTCGCGATCGGCCGCGGCTTCGACTTCGTCGCGCTCTTGCACGGCGACGGCCAGTACGCGCCCGAGTGTCTCGAAGAGCTCGTGCGGCCGCTCGCGGAGGGCGATGCGGATGCCGTCTTCGGATCGCGCATGCTCGGCGGCGGTGCGCTTGCAGGCGGGATGCCGCTCTACAAGTTCGTCGGGAACAAGGTGCTCACTTCGATGCAGAACCGCCTCCTGCGCGCGCACCTGAGCGAGTTCCACTCCGGCTATCGCGTCTACAGCGTCGCCTCGCTCCGACGGATTCCGTTCGATCTGAACACGAACGACTTCCATTTCGACACCGAGATCATCATCCAGCTCCTGCTCGCGGACTTCACGATCGCGGAGGTCCCGATCCCGACCTACTACGGTGACGAGCTCTGCTACGTCGACGGTCTCGCGTACGCGTGGAACGTGACGAAAACGACGGCGCGCGCGCGTGCGCAGGAGCTGAGCCTCTTCTACGACCGCAAGTTCGACTGCCGCCCGGACGAGCCGAACGCGCACTACGTCGCGAAGCTCGGCTATGAGAGCCCGCACACGTTCGCGCTCGAGGTCGTGCGGCCCGGATCACGTGTTCTCGACCTCGGCTGCGCCGGGGGCTTCCTCGGCGCTGCGCTGCGCGAGCGGGGCTGCCACGTGACGGGAGTCGACATGCATCCGCTCGCGCCCGGAATCGAGCTCGACGAGTTCCACCTGCACGACCTGAACGAGCCCGGGCTCCCCGTCGACCCAGGCGCTTACGATTACGTGCTCCTGCTCGACGTGCTCGAGCACCTCGACCGGCCCGAAGAGTTCATGGAGCGCCTCCGTGACACTATGGTCGCGGCTGCGGACGCCTCGCTCGTGCTCAGCACCGGCAACGTCGCGTTCGCGCTCACGCGGCTGATGCTGCTCGCGGGCCAGTTCAACTACGGCAAGCGCGGCATCCTCGACCTCACGCACACGCGACTGTTCACGTTCTCGACGATCCAGCGCCTCCTCGAGGCGGCGTGGTTCGAGCCGGTGCTCGTGCGCGGCGTCCCGGCGCCGATACCGCTGGCGGTCGGCAGCCCGAATTTGGCGAAGGCGCTGCTGAAGGCGAACCGCGCACTGCTCCGCCTCCGGAAATCGCTTTTCGCCTACCAGGTCTTCATCGTGGCCCGCCCACGGCCCTCCCTCGGCCGCCTGCTCGCCGACGCGGAGGGCGCCTCGACTGCGCGCGCGAACCGCGGCGGCACGCGGTAGACCTCCATCGTCTCCGCAGGGCCCGAGCGGCTCAGCGCGCGTGACGTGACGGGATGCACCGTGATGCGTGCGATCGGCTTCGCGCCGACGTAGCGCAGCTGACGTTCCGCACCTGCCTTGGCAACGATCACGGCGTGGGTCAGGCGGTAGCGGCGGAAGAACGCGCGCGTTTTCGCCGGGCCCGTGCTGCCCGGAAGCGCATCCAGGCGACGCTCTCGTGGTACGAGACCACCTCTCGCAGGAACGAGTCTTCGCTCTGGCGTCCTGTGACCACGGAGACGAACTGCGACGCGTAGACCGCCGAGGCACCCGCTCCGGCGGCGAGTGCACAGACGGTCACCGTCACGGCCACGAGCTTCGCGAAGCGTCCGCGTACGGCGAGTCCCGTGATCCCCAGCGCGGCGGCCACCGCCAGCACGGACATCGCGAAGAGCAGATAGCGCGAGTCCTGACGGCAAGGCGACGAGTGCGGCAGGAACTGCGAAGGCAAGCGCTCTCCGCGCCGTGACCTGCCGACGGAAGACGACCCCGCCGAGACCGCGACCACCGCCGCCGCTCCCGCGGCGATGTACTTGATCCCGGCGGTCGCCCCGGTGAAGAAACCCGCGAGCACGAGCAGCTCGGTGCGGCCCGCGCGCGCAAAGCGCACGAGATTCGCGACGGCGAGCGCGGCGAGGAACGCCCCTGCCGGCTCGACGAACGTCGACGTCTCGAGCCAGAGCGCGAACGGCTGCCGACGGTGCGAGGAAGATCGCCACGGCGAGGATCGCGATCCCGCGGCCCGCGAGACTGCGCGCGGTCGTGAACACGACAGCCGCCGCGCCGAGCCCGAGCAGCGAACGTCACGAGCGCGAACGCCACCGCCCCGGCGCCGAAGCGGTTGAGACCGTCCAGTGTGCGGTCGCCGGTCGAGCCGAGCGGCGCGAGGAGCAGCGAGCCGGCACCGAGCCAGCCGAGGGCCGTCACGAGGCGAGCGCGACGTGCGCGAGGCACTCAAGCACGCTCGGCGAGGAGGCTCACGATCTGCCAGAGGTAGAGCGCGGCCCCGCCTAGCACCCAGGCGATCGCCAGGGCGGTCCAGCGCATTCAGCCGCGCGGGCGGTCGTGCACCGCGACGAATTCGTCGTCGCTCAATGTCGCGTCGTCCACGCCGGTGATGTCGACCGCGCGCTCGACGTATGGCGTGCCCGAGACGTAATGCGCGACGAGCAGCATCCGCTCGCCGCTCTCCGGCTTCAGTTGCTTGTGGTAGCCGCACGTGTCCGCGAAAACGACGGTCGCGGGTGCTCCCTCGCACAGCACCCAGTCTGACTCGGGCACGACCTCCCGCAGCTGCTCGTCGGTCGAGCGCGCCTGCTCGTCACGCTCGGGCAGCTCGCGGCGCGCGCCGTACGGGTGCGTGCCGGGCGCGTAGCACAGCGGCCCAGCCGGGCGCCGCACGTCGGTGAAGTAGACGAACATCTTCACGTTGACGACGTCGTCGCCGTCGCGATGCCAGAGCTGCGTCTGGATCGCCGGGCCCGCGGTCGGGTGCGTGTGCCAGACGTCGAGCGCACGGAGCGTCGAGCGCAGCTTCAGATACCCGTTCGCAACCGCGAGCGCGCGCGGGTGGAGCGCGATCTTCGCGAAAGGATGGTCGGTCGAGTACGACGGGGCGCCGAGCTTCGTCAGGAATGTCGCCTTGCTGCCTGCGGCGGCGGCGTCCTCGGGCGGCCGCGCCTCGTAACGCCGCTGCGCCTCCGCCGCAGCCTCGTCATAGAGCGCGTTCTCACCGAAGACGGTAGCGGAGTCGGTGATCGCCACCCCGTCCCGACGCAGGCGCTCGACGACCTCGGCGAGCTCCGCCGGCACATCTGCATGACCCCACCGGTCGCGGTTCCGCAACCTCCAGCGCGTTTGCGCGATCCGGTCGTCGAGCTTGGTCTTGACGGCCGCAGCCACGCTCACGGGCGCCAGCCTACCGGGTACGCTCAGCGCCCGTGGCAGCCAAAACAGCGCTCGTTACGGGCTCCAGCGGATTGATCGGCTCGGAGTGCGTGGCCTTCCTCGATGCACGGGGTTGGGCGGTCCACGGCGTTGACAACAACATGCGCCGCGAGTTCTTCGGCGACCACGGCGACACGACGTGGAACCTCGAGCGGCTGCGACGCGAGACTGATCGTTTCGAGCATCATGACCTCGACGTCCGCGATCGCAAGGGCGTCGCGCGCCTCGTCGCCGAGCAGCGGCCTGGCCTGATCGTGCACGCAGCTGCGCAGCCGTCGCACGACCTCGCTGCCGAGCGGCCGTTCGACGACTTCGAGGTGAACGCGAACGGGACCCTCAATCTGCTCGAGGCTGCGCGCGCACACACGCCGGAGAGCCCGTTCGTCTTCCTCTCCACGAATAAGGTTTACGGAGATGCCCCGAACGACCTCCCGCTCGTCGAGCTAGAGACACGCTGGGACTACGCCGACCCCGCGCATCGCGAAGGCATCGACGAGACGTGCCGCGTCGACCAGACGATGCACAGCCTCTTCGGAGTCTCGAAGCTCGCCGCGGACGTGCTCGTGCAGGAATATGGGCGCTACTTCGGACTGCCTACGGTCTGCTTCCGCGGCGGTTGCCTGACCGGTCCGCGGCACTCGGGCGCCGAGCTGCACGGTTTCCTGGCCTACCTCGCGCGCGCCGCGGCAGAGGGTCTCACCTACCGGATCTTCGGGTTCAAGGGCAAGCAGGTTCGCGACAACATCCACTCGTTCGACGTGTGTACCGCGATCCTCGCGTTCGCGGAGCGACCGCGCGAGGCGGCGGTCTACAACCTCGGAGGCGGCCGCACGAACAGCGTCTCGCTGCTTGAAGCGATCGCGCGCTTCGAAGAGCTGCTCGGCACGAAGTTGCAGACCGAGTACGTGGACGAGCCGAGGCGCGGCGACCACGTCTGCTACATCAGCGACCTCGCGCGGTTCCGCGCCGACTACCCGCACTGGGAGTTGTCCATCGCGCTCGACGACATCTTCGAAGAGCTGGCCGCGGCGAGCCGTCGCTTCGCCGGCGTCGCCTCGTGAGGCTCGGCCTCGTCGTCGGCGGCGGGGTCCCGAACCCCACCGCGAGCGGCGGCGCGCTTACGGCCTGGACGATCATGCACCAGCTCTTCGAGCGCGGGCACGAGGTCACAGTCTTCGTCCTGCGCGACCCCGAGCAGTACTCGCCGACTGCTACTCCCGAGGCAGAGCGCGTGCGTCGGGTGCGTGAACTGGGCGTCGACGTGGTCGAGCTCGAGTCGCGCGCTACGGACTACTTCCGTGGGCTGGAGCGCGGGCTCGTCGACCGGATGCGCCGCGCGGCCCGTCCGCTGGACGAGGAACTCGAGCCGACGCTCGTCGACGCACCCAAGGTCCGGCACGCGATCGAGGGAAGTGGTGTCGCCGCGGCGTTCGTCTACCACTGGGACGCGCTCGCGGCAACTCATGGGCTCGCGGTACCACGCCTTGGGGCCGTCGGCGATCCGCCGCAGCTCTCGCACCTCTACCGCTTTCGTGAGGAGCTACCGCATCCGCGCGCGCTCCGGCGCGTCTTCCGGCTGCAGGCGCAGCTTCGGCTCCAGCCGAGGCTACTCGTCCGGCTCCTGAACGCGTGCGAGGCGAGCGGCGCGTTCGCAGCTCACCACGCGGCGTGGCTGCGTGCGCACGGCGCCCACGACTGCCGTTACCTCCACACGCCGGTACCAGACGTCGCAGGTGCGAACTGGCGCGAGCAGCGAGACGCGGCGATCGCATTCGCCCCGCCGTCGGTGCTCCTCGTCGGCCACCTCAAGGGAGTGGTCACGCTCGAGGGCTTGCGCCGGTTCGTGAAGGAGATCCTCCCGCGCCTCGAGGAAGCCGGAGTCGAGACACGAATCGCGGGCGGCTACCATCCGCCGCCCGACCTCGAGCGGGCGCTCGACCGGCCGTCGGTGAGGCTACTGGGCCACGTCGAGAACGCCGACGCCGAGTTCCGACGCTCGCACGTCCTGCTCGTTCCCAATGCGATCCCGCTAGGAATCCGCGTCCGGATAGTGACCGCCTGGTCGCTCGGCGTCGCGGTCGTGTCTCACGACGCGAACGCGCAGGGGATCCCTGAGCTCGAGCATGGCACGAACGCTCTACTCGGATCGTCCGGCGCCGACCTCGCAGACCGCGCGCTGTTCCTCGTCCGCAACGCCGAGCTCCGTCGCGGCTACGACGCCGGGGGGCGCGCCACCTACGAACAACGGTTCGCGCCGGTCGTCGCGGCGCGCGAGATCGCGGAGCTCCTCGAAGGTCTCGTCCCGGCCCGCGCCTCTGCCGCCGCGAGTTGAGCCGCTTCCTCGTGACCGGCGGCGCCGGGTTCATCGGCAGCCATCTCGCTGACGCGCTCCTCGCGCGCGGCGACGACGTGGTTGTGCTCGACGATCTGAGCACGGGGTCGCGCGAGCACCTCCCGGCGGGAGCGGAGCTCGTCGAAGCCGACGTCGCAGAGGAGTTCAGCGTGCGCGGTTTCGACGCGGTGCTTCACGTCGCCGGCCAGGCGAGCATCTTCAAGTCGTTTGACAGTCCCGAGCGCGACCTGCGCACGAACGTGCTCGGCACGGTGAACGCGATCGAAGCATGTGTCCGTGACGGCGTCGAGCGACTTGTGTTCGCGAGCTCGATGACCGCCTACGGCGAGCCGGCGCAGGTGCCGACACCGGAGAGCGCGCCGTGCGTACCTGTCTCCTACTACGGCGTCACGAAGTACGCAGCCGAGCGCTACGTGCAGGTGAGCGCAGCGCGCGGACTGGCGGTGACGTCGCTTCGGATGTTCAACGTCTACGGCGAGCGGCAGAGCCTGACGAACCCCTATCAGGGCGTGCTGGCGATCTTCATCGGCAACGTGCTGCGCGGAGAGGCGATCACGATCCAGTCCGACGGCGAGCAGACGCGCGACTTCGTCTACGTGGGTGACGTCGTAGACGCCTGGCTGCGCGTGCTGGAGGGGCCGTCGGCGCACGGGCAGGTATTCAACGTCGGCAGCGGACGCGAGACGTCGATCAACGAGCTCGCCCGCGAGGTCGTCGCCGCGCTCGGGCACGATCCGGACGGCTGGGAGATCCGCCGTGCCCCGGCGCAGACAGGGGACGTCAGGCGGTCGGCTGCCGACGTCTCGGCCCTGCGGGACACGATCGGCTGGGAACCGGCCACGCCCCTGGCGGACGGTTTGAGCCGCACGGCAGGCTGGGCGGGAGCTTTAGACTAGCGCGCCATGATCCGAGGCACGGCCAGGCGCCTCGCTCTCCGCATCGCCCGCTCGTCATTCGGCTTTCGCGCACTTGCGTCTGTCGCGCAGGCCGACCCGCAGCTCGTCGTGGAGGCGCTCGGACCGCGCGTCAACGGCTCCGCCCGCCTCTCGCGGGTGCGCGCTTGGCCCGACACGCTGCTCGGGTTCGAGGACCTCGCCTTTCTCTTCTCGAGCCATCAACTCCACCACGCCGTGATCAGCATGGCCATCGACGAGGCCGCGTATCTCTTCGCACTCGCGCGCAGCCTTCCACGCGCAACCTTGGCGGAGATTGGACGATCCAAGGGCGGAAGTACCATGCTGCTTGCCGTCGCGAGCGACGGTGCGTCTCATGTGTGGTCATACGACCTGCACGTGAAACCGACATCCGGTGAGAAGAGCGATGCCGAACTGCTCTCGGCGCTCGACCGCTACGACCTCGCCGACCGCGTGACGCTCGTCGTCGGTGATTCGCGCATCGCGGAACCGCCGCCGCAGCCGTGCGACCTCGTGCTGATCGACGGCGACCACAGCTACGAGGGCGCACGCGCCGACTACGAGCGCTGGCGCGGCTTCACCCGGCCCGGCGGGCACATCCTCTTCCACGACGCGGTCGAGCTCGGCGAGCTCTCCGTCGCGCACGAGGGCGTGGCAAGACTCATCTCGGAGATTGGGCGTGATCCCAGGTTGGTGAGCCGCGGCGGCACCGGCACGCTCGCGCACTTCCAGCTGCGCTAGACACGCGCGCGCTCGTCCGCGCGCTGGCGGACGTCGCCCCACGCATGGAGCACGTCGACGAGCCCGAGGTAATCGCGCACGCGCCGCGGATCGTCGACCGAGCCGCGCGGGCCGGCGACCTCGAACTCGATCGCGCCGCGGAGGTCGTCCTGCGGCACCGTGGTCAGCCCGTAGAGATCGATTCGATAGCCGCCGCGCTTCAACGGAAGCTTCGGCAACTCGACCTCGAGCTCGAGCCCGCCCGGCTGCACATCGACGTCCATCTGACCCGAGGTGAGCGTGAAGACAAGCGTGCCGTCGAACGTGGAGAACTTACACAGCACCTCGAGTCGCTTCGTCTTGAGCCGCGAGCGCAGGCCAAGGACGACGCGCATGGGCTCGTTCTCGAAGAAGATGCCGGTCGTTTCACCCGACCCGTCGACGAGCCGGACGCTCTCGAACAGGATCTCCTTGCTCGTCTGCTTCGGCACGCCGTGCCGACGAGCGGGATCAGTGAGGTCGGCGAAGCCGGGCTGGAGCGCAAGGTGGCCCTCGCTCAGGTACTCGGCCACGACCTCGCTCGGGTCGCCGATCCGCTTGACTCGCCCCGCGTCGAGCCAGAGGCAGCGATCCGCGAGCGCCGTGATCGCGCTCATGTTGTGGCTGACGAGGAGCACCGTGCGCCCGTGCCCCGAGACCTCGCCCATCTTTCCGAGGCACTTGCGCTGGAAGGCCGCGTCGCCGACCGCGAGCACCTCGTCGACGATCAGAATCTCCGGCTCGAGATGCGCTGCGACCGCGAACGCGAGGCGCAGCTGCATCCCGCTCGAGTAGCGCTTCACCGGCGTCTCGATGAAGCGCTCGACCTCTGCGAACGCGACGATCTCATCGAACTTCCGCTCGATCTCGCGGCGTTTCATACCCAGGATCGCGCCGTTGAAGAAGACGTTCTCGCGGCCCGTCAGATCGGGGTGGAACCCCGTGCCGACTTCCAGCAGCGACCCCACGCGCCCCCAGATCGTGGCTTCCCCGACGGTTGGGTCGGTGATCCCGGAGAGGATCTTCAGGAGCGTCGTCTTGCCGGCGCCGTTCCGACCGACGATCCCGAGCACCTGGCCGCGCTCGACGTCGAAGCTGACGCCCCCGAGCGCTTCGATCTCCTCGCGGCGCGACCCCCCGCGCAGCGTCGATCGTGCGCGCCGCGCGATCGCCTCGCGCAGGCTCCCGTGCAGCGCATCCATCTCCCCTAGGCGGTAGCGCTTGACGAGGTCGCGGACCTCGACCGCGTTGTCAAACGATGTCTGCAAAGACGCGCTCCATGCGCTTGAAATAGACGAGACCCGCAGCGAGGACGACGAGCCCGCTGACGCTCGAGATCACGACGTGCCCGAGCTCGGGCCGGATGCCGCCGAGCATCGCCCAGCGAAAGCCCTCGACGGCGCCGGCCGTCGGGTTGAGCCAGAAGAGCGTCGCCCACGGCTCGTCGAGGTGCAGGCCTTCGAACGAGATGAACACGGCGCTGGCGAACAGCCACAGCTGGAGGAGGAACGGGACGACGAAACGGATGTCGCGGTACTTCACGTTCAATGCTGCGAGCCACGCCCCGGCACCTGCGGCGGTGCCCATCGCGAGCAGCACGAAGGGGATCGCCGTCCAGACGCGTTGCGGCGCCGGGAACTCGCCGTAGCCGGCCATTACGACAAGCAGCACGAGCGTGGCGAGGGCGAAGTCGACGAGCGCCGCGACCACGGGTGCGAGCGGCGCGAGCAAGCGCGGGAAGTACACCTTCGTCAGCAGCGACGCGTTCCCAACGAGGCTCCCTGACGCGAGCGTGACCGAGTTGGCGAAGAAGAGCCAGATCACTGAGCCGGAGAGCGCGAGCAGTGCGTACGGGCCCGGCGAATACACGCCGAGGAACCGCCCGAAGAAGAGCGTGAAGACGACCATGTACATGACCGGCTGGAGCACGGCCCAGACGATTCCGAGCAGCGTCTGCTTGTAGCGCACCTTCAGCTCACGCCAGGCAAAGAAGTAGAGAAGCTCGCGATGGCGCCACACCTCGCGCAGGCCGAGGCGGGGCCGCCGTGGGGCGGGCCGGATGACGTGCGGGTCGACTGCAGGAGTCGTTGAGGAGGTCGCGGCCTCGATGCTTGGAGAGTATCCGGCGCCCAGGCGGCTTTACGTGGCCTTTACGGCCAGGCAGTGGAGCTTGTAGCCGAGGTCGAGCTCCTCGAGCAGGCGCTCGAGCTCGGGCCGCCGGGCGCGCATTGTCTCGACGAGCGGGTCGCCGTCCACTTCCGCGTCCGAGTAGGGCTCGTAATAGCTCAGCCACTCGAGGACGGGATCGAGCGACGCGATGCGAGTACGCGTATTGACGACCTCGAAACCTTCGCGGCGGAGCATGTCTGTGAGCGTGCGCGGCGAGAAGTAGACGAGGTGGTTACGGCCGTCGAACGTCGCGGCGCGCTCGTGCAGAACCCGGCACGCGAGACTGTCGACGTTTGGGACGATCAGGTACGTCGCGCCGCCCGGTTTCAGAAGCCGTGCGACCTGGCGCAGGAAGGCGCGCGGGTCGTTCACGTGCTCGAGCACCGAGAGCACGGTAACGACGTCGTACTCGCCGTCGAGCTCCTCGATCGGCCGGTCGCTGACCTCGAGCTTGAGCTCGTCGCGTGCGTACGCAAGCGCGCGCCGGCCGAACTCGGTGCCCGTCCCGGTCCAGCCGCGGTCAAGCGCAAGCCGCAGGAACAGCCCGATCGACGTGCCGACGTCGAGCAGCCGACCTTCACGGCGGTACTGCTCGAGCTCGTCGAGGATCTCGGCGAATTTCTCGCGGTCGAGCTCGAGCTGGCGCGGCGACGTGAGCACATCGACCCACAGGTCGTTGGAGCCGCCTTCGCGGTACTCGTCGAGCACGACCGCCTCGTCGACCTGCGGGTTCGAGAACACGAGCGCGCACTCGTCGCAGCGGACGATCGGGTAGCCGCGCTTCACGAACAGCTCGGTGTGCGACGAGGAGCTGCACGTGGGGCAATCGATCGGCTTCGAGAACCGCAACGATAGCAGCCCGGTCTCGGGATCGAGCAGCTGCTCGAGCTCGCGCTCCTTCGCCGCGAAGTACCGGTCGCGCCCGGTCTCCTTGTTCAGGCTCGTCACGGTCGCACGCAGACGTCGGCATAACGCGCACCGCCGTGACCGACGTACTCGTCGTGGAAGTGCTCGGGCAGCGGCACCGTCCCGGCGAGCTTACCGGTGTGCTCGAACCACTCGGCCGTGTGATAGCCCGCTTCGCGCAGTCGCGTGAACACCTCTGGCCGCGCCCCAAGGTGCGGGTCGTACTCGAAGAAGAGCACGGGGCGCAGACGTGCGAGCAGGTCGAGGTTCGCGAGCAGGATCGGCACGTCCAAGCCGTCCGTGTCGAGCTTCAGCACCGCGGGCGCAGCGAAGCGTGGGTGGTCCTCCAGGACCTGTTTCAGCGGCTTCGCAGGCAGCGTGCCGTCTCCCGCCACGACGCGCGCCGTTCCATGGGCCCGCTCGACCCGGCCGCGCGCGGGTGCGTCGACGAAGGACCTCTCGAGCTCGACGTCGCCGAGCCGCGTGGCGTTCCGCTCGAGCAGGGCGAAGAACCGCTCGTCGCCCTCGACGCAGAGAATGGGAATGCCGCAGCGCGCCCGGATCGCCGCAGCGGTGTCGCCGACATTCGCGCCGACGTCGACCACGGGGCCGCCGAGCTCGCACGCAATGCGCGCGAGCGGCGCGTCGTATTCGGGATGCGCGGCGCGGTAGAAGGGCAGCTGGTGCGAGAGCGGGAGCTCGAGCTCGACGCCGTCGATGCGGTAGCGCACCGTCGGGTCGCCGAGCCGCACGAGCAGGCGCCGGGCCTCGATCGCGGCCTTCAGCCGTGCGCGGCCGAACGTGGACGACGGGTCGCCGTCCAGGATTCCGCGCTCGACCCGCTCGGCGAGCCTCAACGCGAGCGCAGCAGCAGGTCGGCGAGCTCGAGGTCGAAGGGCGTGTCGACGTCGAGCGAGGAGCGCTGATCCATCACGTACGCGCGGCAGTCGCCCTCGTAGAGGTCGCGCCCGACGCGATCGGCGCGCAGCGCGAGCACTGCCGGCCCGTTGCGGGCGTAGACGGGCTCCTTCTCCTGCCTGCTTCGCGTTGTCCCGCGTGCGACGAGCCGGCCGTCGACCAGATCCATCAGCGCCTCGGGGGTGTAGTGGTGAGGCACCTCGACGACGCTGACGACGGCGTCGGCGCCCGTCTCCAGCAGCACCAGCACGGCACCGTCGACGTGCTCGGAACGTCTGAGCGGCGACGTCGGCTGCAGGACGACGACGACGTCGGGATGGAGCTCCTCGATCGCATGTCGGATGACGTCGAGCATCGGCGTATCGTCCGTTGCGAGCTCGCCCGGACGGCGCAGGACGTCCGCCTCCGCCGCGGCGGCAATCTCGTCGTCGTCTGTCGAGACCACAACCTGTGTCAGCTTCTCCGCGCCGTGCGCGGCCTCGAGTGTCCACGCGAGTAGCGACTTTCCGGCGACGGGCGCGAGGTTCTTGCGCGGGATCCCCTTCGAGCCGCCCCGTGCTGGGATCAGGCCCAGGACCTCCAGTGCCTCGGTCGATGTCACGGCCCCGCCTCTCGCGTGCGAGCAGCAAGCGAGACAAGGACGCAGGGAACGCTCGTGCCAGAAGGCACGGGCGCGACTGAGGACGCCGGATCGCGCCGCTGATCGCGCGCGAGAGGTGATCGACGTGGCGTCGGTCGAGGCACTAGTAGGTGATCCGCTTGTGGATCGAGAGCTGCTTCGTCGACAGGATCTCGGCGATCCGCTCGCCCGCGTGCCCGTCGCCGTAGATCGGCTCCATCGGGTAGCGCCCGTTTGCCATCTGCGTCCATACGGCCTCGACGATCTGCTCCTTGTTGTAGTCGGTATCGAGGACGTTGGAGCCGCGGTCGCGTCCTTCCTGCCGCGGCCCGATGTTGACCGCCGGCGTGCCGATGAACGCGCCCTCGCGGATCGCCGAGGAGGAGTTCCCGAGGAGGCAGGCGGTGCGCTCCATCAGCTTGATGTAGTCGCTCGTCTCCAGGTTCTTGAAGAAGTGCAGCTTCGCGTCGTCGTTGTGCTCGCGCCATTGCCGGATCCCGGCCGCGATGTGCTCGGCGCCCGCGTCCGCGTTCGGCCAGAGCACGATCGCCGGCACGTCGAGCTCCTGCACGGCCTTCAGCGTCTCCTGGATCTGGCGCTTGCCGTCGCCGTACTCCGTGGTGACCGGGTGCTGCGAGATGATCAGGAACGGCTCGTCCAAGCTGAAGCGCCCGCCGACGCCGACCTCGAACAGGTCGCTGAGCCCGTCGCCGGCGGCGGCCAGTACGTCCGCGACGAGGTCCATGCGCGGGCAGCCGACGACGTGGACGTTCTCCGGGTCCTCGCCGAGCTTCACGATCCGCTCGCCCGCCCCTTTCGACGCCGGGAAGTGCACGTGGGCGAACTTCGTCACGGCGTGCCGGATCGACTCGTCGATGTTCCCGGAGACTTCGCCGCCCATCGTGTGCGCGAGTGGGATGTTCATGTACGTGGCAGCGAGGGCGGTCGCCA
>WNFU01000342.1_pt1 | contig 62789 bp, 60 predicted proteins | sample 5400121 | NCBI WGS metagenome assembly WNFU01 (sample SAMN13153360, study PRJNA577476) | soil metagenome | isolation source: 100 cm soil or saprolite under grassland replicate 1 | place: USA:California | collected 2016-06-15 | reverse complement strand
GGAGGCCCGACTTGACCCTCTCCGCTGAGCCCCGATAGAATCGTGAGCCTATGACGCCGCGCGTGTCGACGGGCAGTGAGCGCCTGGACGCGATGCTCGGCGGCGGCCTGCTGCCCGGCACGCTCACGGTGGTGTACGGGGCGACGGGAATCGGCAAGACCCATCTCGGCCTGGCCTTCTGCCATCACGGCCGATACGCCGATCGGCGGCCGGGGCTCGTCTTCGACATGAACGCCCGCGGCGACTCCCAGCAGCACCACGCCTATGCCGCGCGCCTATACGGCTGGGATCTCCGGCGCTGGTCCCACACGGTGACGCCGATGGCGCAGCCGTTTCCATCGCCCGAGCAAATGGAGGCCCTCTACTGCGACGCGCTTCCCTGGGCAGGCAAGCTGCGGGATTATCAGGTTCCGACACCGGACGGCTTCGAGTTCGACTGGAACTGGAAGGCGGTCTACGGCCACGCGCTGTACACGGTCCGGCCGTTCGTCTATTTCCATTTGGGTGCCGGCAGCCGCCGCATCATGGTGGACGGCATCGAGCCCATGGACACGCCGGGCGAGTACATTCAGCCGTACATCTTCGACGAGCTCTACCGCAAGGTGATACACCGAGACAGTGAGACCCTGGGGATGGAAATCTGTCTTCCGGTTTGGCAGCACCGGGAATTCATCGAGTCCCATCGGTATGACCACTCCACCGTGACCACGCTGCTGCTCGTCACCACCGAGGAGACCCAGATCGAGCATCTCATCGCGAGGAAGGTCGCGAGCGGCGACATCGGGGCGGTGGCGAACACCATCCTCGCCATGGGGAGCGAGCGGGTGGGCAATCGGCTCGGCCGCTTCCTCTGCGTGGTCAAGCACCGGGGCAGCGCCATGAGCGATGAGATCGCCGAGTTCCGCGTCGGCGAGCGCGGCATCGAGCTCGCGTAGCGCGTTCGTGACGCCCGGCCCGCTCGAGGAGCGGCGGCGCGAGCAGTTCCGGCAGCGGCCCGCCCTGCGGCTGCGCTCCGAACGGGCGGCCATCGCGTTCGTGAACGCGGTGGGGTTCTGCTCCACGTTCTACCGATTCCCCGAGGGGGCCGCCTGTCTCTGGGCGGCCGTCGCGGGGCGCCTGAACCCGCGGTGGCCGCGCCGGTCCCACCACGACGCCGGGATCGGGCTCACCTGGGAGCTCAAGGACACGCTACCGGCCCGCCGTCAGGTCTACTACGGCAAGCTCGTGAAGGGCCGGCCGGTGCTGGTCGCGCTCGATCTCTTTCCCGCGTTCTACGCGCTCGTGCGGGGGGCCCAGCGGGCGCGGGACTACGCCGCCGAGTACCAGGCCGGACGGCTGTCGGCCACGGCCAAGCGGCTCATGGAGAGTCTCGTGCGCGAGTCGCCGCAGTACACCCGCGGTCTGCGGGCCGAGAGCTTCATGCTCGAGCCGTCTAAGACGCGGGAATTCGAGCGCGCCATGGCGGAGCTGCAGCAGGGACTCTGGATCGTGAAGACCGAGGAGCGCTACGAACCGACCTTCTCGTATCGCTGGGATCTCCTCGAGCGATGGCTGCCGGAGAGCGCGGCGGAGGGCCGGCGCCTTGGGCGGGCGGCGGCCCTCGACCGGCTGCTGGAGCGTTATCTGCGCGGCGCCGTGTATTCGACGCCAGGCCGCCTCACCCGCCTCTTCGCGGTGCCGCGGGGCGAGCTGGAAGCCTCGCTGGCGCGGCTGGAGCGACGAGGAGCGGTGCGAACCGGTGTCGAGGTCGCGGACTGGCCGGGCCAGTGGGTTGTTCGAGCTGAGACGGGCCCGCTGTTCGAGCCAAGGGGCGCAGCCACGAGGCGAGGGCTGAGTGAATCCCGTAGGCGTGGTAGTTCGAGGTGAGCGGCAACGCCGCGAGCCGAGGGCTGGGTAAGAGCCCGGCGAGGCGAGCGATGAATCAGATCATCGTATGACTACGGCGCCGCCGGGTTTTCGCTACATCGATATTCACACCCACCTGCATCCCGACTGGCTGGCGCGCGCCATCCGGCGGTGGTTCGCCGAGCGCTCGAACTGGAAGCTCGAGTATCCCAGCGATCCCGAGTGGGTGGCCGCCTTCCTCGAGGAGCGGGGTGTGGAGCGGTTCGTCTTCTTCTCCTACGCGCACAAGCTCGGCATCGCGCGCGAGATCAACGCCTGGCTGCATGCCACGGCCCGGCGCTTGCCGGCCGGAATCGCATTGGGCACGCTGCATCCCGACGATTCGGACATGCTGGAGACCGCGGAGCGGGCCCTCGACGAGTACGGATTCCCGGGCTTCAAGTTTCACATCAATGTCCAACGGTTCTACCCGGACGACCCGCGCGTACTGCCCGTGTACGAGCGGCTGCTCGCGCGCGGCCGCTTCCTCCTGATCCACGTCGGCTCGGCCCCCTGGCCCAACGAATACGACGGCTTCCCCCGCTTCGCCCGAGTCATGGAGCGATTCCCGGACCTCAAGGTGGTGGTGGCGCACATGGGGTCATGGGAGACGCGGGACTTCCTGGGTCTCATGGAGCGCTGTCCGAATCTCTGTCTCGACACCACCATGGCCTTCGCCCCCTTCCGGCCCGAGCATCAGGGCCTGTCGCGGCTCAATGACATCGACGTGACCAACGAGGACCTGATCCGATGGCAGGATCGCATCCTCTTCGGCAGCGATTTCCCGAATCTGCCGTACCCGTACGAAGACGAGCGAGAGGCGCTCTGGCGGCGCGGGCTTCCCGAGCCGGTCTACCGCAAGATCTTTCACGACAACGCCGCGCGGCTCCTGGGCTTGGCGTGACGCGCTCGAGCGGCCGCCTGGCGCTCGACGCCCTCGCCCCGGCGGCGCGCGATACGCTGCGCCGTCTGCACGGCGTGCTCGGCGGCGCCCCCGCCTGGCTCGTCGGTGGCGCCGTGCGGGACGCGCTCGATGGCGCGCCACCGGGCGATCTCGACGTGACCGTGCCACGAGGCGCGCTGGCGCTGGGTCGCGCCCTGGCGGACTGCCTCGGCGGCGCCTTCGTCGCGCTCGATGAGGCGCGCGGGGCCTGCCGGGTGCTGCTCGGCGGCGAGCCGCCGGTCCAGGTGGACCTCACCGACTTCCGCGCGGCCACGCTGGCCGACGACCTCCTGGCGCGCGATTTCACCGTCAATGCGCTGGCCGTCCCGGTCTCTGACCTCGTGGAGCGGGGCGCCGGCATCATCGAGGATCCCGCCGGGGGGCTCGCGGATCTGGGCGCGCGGCTGGTCAGGCCGTGTGGCCCCCGCTCCCTGGAGGACGATCCCGTGCGCGCCATGCGCGCGGTGCGGTTCGCGCTCCTGCCGGGCTGGCGCTTCGATCCGGCGGCCGAGCCTGCCGTGACCGCGGTAGCGCCGCGCATCGTGGAGGTGGCGGCGGAGCGGGTGCGGGACGAGCTCGTCGCGATCCTGGCGGGGCCGAGCGCGGGAGCGGGCCTTCGAGCGCTCGATCGCCTGGGCGTGCTCCCGGCGCTGCTGCCTGAAAGCCGAGCGATGCGGAACACGGCGCAGCCCGCCCCCCACCGCTTCGACGTGTGGGAGCATTCGCTGCGCGCCGTCGAAGCCGCCGACGCGCTCATCGAGCACCTGGCGGCGCTCGCGCCCTGGGGCGAGGCGCTTCGCGCGCATCTGAGCGAAGAGCTCGGGGACCGCGTCACGCGTCGCGAGACGCTCAAGCTCGGAGCGCTTCTCCACGACATCGCGAAGCCCGAGACGCGAACCGTTGCCGAGGGGCGCATCCGGTTCATCGGCCATGACGCTATAGGCGCCGCGCGGGCTGCCGATATCGCGCGGCGCTGGCGGCTCTCGCGGCGGGCCGGTGAGGTGCTGGCGCGCCTCGTAGGCGAGCACCTGCGCCCGATGCACCTGGCCCAATCGGGCGGCGTCACCCGACGAGCGCGCTATCGGTTCTACCGGGCCCTTGGGGAGGACGCGCGCGATCTGCTGCTGCTCGCCCTGGCCGACGCCGCCGCCGTGAGGGGCGAGCCGCCGGTCGCCGTCTGGATGGGGCCCGGCGGCGCGATCGTCCGCGATCTCATGCGGGGAGCGGAGGAAGAGGCGGCGGCCGTGGCCGGACCGCTGCTCCGCGGGGAGGACGTCATGCAGGCCTTCGGGCTTGCGCCCGGCCCCGAAGTGGGCCGGTTGCTCGAGCGGGCGCGAGAGGCCCAGGCGATGGGCCTCGTCTCGACGCGCGAAGAGGCGCTCGAGCACCTCCGGCGGAGCGGCGAGGACCTTGACACGTCCTCGGAAGGCCCCTAGAGTGTTGCCACTTTTCCCCGCACCGTGTCTCTTGCCCAAGGAGGAATTCTATGGTTTTCAGTCGTTTGCCGATGGTCCTGGTGGCGCTCCTGCTCGCGCCCGCGCTGGCGTGGGCCGCGCCGGCGGGGAAGGTCATCATCGCTCAGGGCGTGGACCCGACCACGCTCGACATCATGAACCAGCAGGAAACCCCCGCGTCCGTCATCGGCGGCCACATCTTCGACGGACTCGTCGAGCGGGACCAGAACCTCAAGGCCATTCCCGCTCTGGCTACCGAGCTGCCCAAGCTGCTCGGACCGACGGTGTGGGAGGTCAAGCTGCGCAAGGGCGTCAAGTTCCACAACGGCGAGGACTTCAATGCCGAATCGGCCAAATTCAGCCTGGAGCGCGTGAAGACGCCGGCGCTGCGGGCCAGTTCCAATTTCCGCCCGATCGACCGCGTCGAGATCGTGGACCCGTATACGATCCGCGTCCACACGAGCAAGCCGTGGCCGACCTTCATCGCGATCATGACGTTCGCCCAGGCCGCGATGTATCCGCCGAAGGCCTACGCGGGCAAGGACAGCGCCTTCATCTCCAAGAACCCCATCGGCACCGGGCCCTACAAATTCGTTCGCTGGACCAAGGACGAGGAGATTGTGCTGGACGCTAATGCGCAGTTCTGGCGCGGAGCGCCCAAGATCAAGACGGTAGTCTTCAAGCCAATTCCCGACGACGCGGTGCGGGTGGCGGCGCTCCAGAACGGCGAAGTGGACGTCGCGGTGAACATCCCGCCGCATCTGGCCAATATCATCGCCAATCACCCGAAGGTCTTCCTGTCGACGGCGCCGTCGATCCGGACGCTCCAGCTCATGTTCGTCACCCACGAGTACGACGCCCAGCACAAGCTGGTCGGCCCCTACAAGGGTGTCACCGCCGACAAGCGGGTCCGTCAGGCTATCGCCTACGCGGTGGACGCCGACGAGATCATCAGGACGGTGCTCGACGGCAAGGCGATCCGCGTGGCCACCATGCTGACCCCGCTGCACTTCGGCTACGACGCGAGCCTCAAGCCGACCAAGCAGGATCTGGCCAAGACCAAGAAGCTGCTGGCCGAGGCGGGACATGGCGGCGGGCTGGAGCTCACGCTGAACAGCCCGCAGGGGCGCTACGTGCGGGACAAGGAAGTCGCGGAGGCGGTGGCGGGCCAGCTCACCAAGGCGGGAATCAAGACCACGCTGCGGACGTTCGAGTTCGTCAATTACCTCAACAACTACGTCTACCCCCACAAGCCGGGTCCCGTCTGGCTGATCGGCTGGGGCACGCCGACGCTCGACGCCGAAACCGTCTACGCTCCGCTTTTCCGCACCGGCAGCAACCTCGGCAACTACCACAACGCGGACTTCGACGGAATGGTGGACCAGGCGCAGACCATGATGGACGAGAAAAAGCGGCTCGAAATCTACCACCGGATCAACAAGCTCTGGATCGAGGAGGCCGCGGCCGTGCCGCTCTACCAGCAGCTGGACCTCTACGGCGCCAACCGCCGGCTGAATTGGAAGGCGCGCAGCGACGAGCGGATCAAGGCGTACGATATGTCCTTGAAGCAGTGAACGGCGCGCGGATTTGACATCGGGGCGCCCGACACTAGAATAGGGAGAACGAGCGGCCGTAATTCAGTGGCAGAATGCCAGCTTCCCAAGCTGGACGTCGCCGGTTCGAATCCGGTCGGCCGCTCCAGATACTCCAAGGGGCTGCGGGGTCACCCGCGGCCCCTTTTCCCGTCGAGGTCAGCTCGACTTGACGGCGCGTAGCGCCTGCCACACCCGCTCGCTCGTCGCGGGCATGTCGAACTCGCGCACCCCGACGGCGGCCAGCGAATTCATCACGGCATTGATGACGGCGGGCAGCGCGCCCACCGTTCCGGCTTCTCCCGCTCCCTTGGCCCCCAGCGGATTGAGCCTGGTCGGCACCGAGTTCCGCTCCACCGCGATGTCGCACATCGTGGCAGCGCGCGGCATGCAGTACTCCATGAACGAAGCGGTCAGGAGCTGACCCGACTCCGGATCGTAGACGACCTGCTCCATCAGCGCCTGCCCCACGCCCTGCAGGACGCCGCCGTGGATCTGCCCCTCGAGGGTGAGCGGGTTGATCACCGTCCCGACATCGTCCACGATGACATAGTTGAGGAGCGCGATCTCGCCCGTCTCGGGGTCGATCTCCAGCTCGCAGACGTGACAGCCGTTGGGGAAGGTGTCGGCCGCCGGGGAAAAGGTTCCGGTCTCGTAGAGTCCGGGCTCCACGCCCGGCGGCAGCGTGGCGACCTGAAAGGCGGCCCGAGCGACGTCCCGAAGCGTGACGGCGCGGTCGGTGCCTGCCACCGAGAACCGGCCGCCCGAGAACACGATGTCCGCCTCGGCGGCCTCCAGCAGCCGCGCCGCGATCTTCGTCCCCTTGGCGATCACCTTGTCGGCGGCCCGCCACAGCGCCGTGCCGCCGATGACCGTCGAGCGGGAGCCCATGGTGCCCGTGCCGAACGCGACCCGGTCCGTGTCCCCGTCGATGAAGCGGACGTCGCTGGGGTCGAGCCCGAGCCGCTCGTTGAGAATCTGCTTGAAGGTGGTCTCGTGGCCCTGCCCCTGGTTCTTCGTCCCCATCAGGATGGTGGCGGTCCCGCTGGCGTCGAACCGGATCTCCGCGAACTCGAGGCCGGGCGCCGCCGCCCGCTCGATCGCGTTGGCGATGCCGATGCCCCGCAGCCGGCCGCGGCGACGCGATGCCAGGCGCCGGGCGTCAAAGCCCGCGACATCGGCGAGCCCGAGCGCCGCGTCCATGCTCTTTTCAAACTCGCCGCAGTCATAGGTGAGCCCGAGCGCGGTGCGGCAGGGCAAGGCGGAGGACGGGATGAGATTCTTTCGTCTCAGCTCGACGGCGTCCATCCCCAGCTCCCGGGCGGCGTCGTCGATCAGCCGCTCGATGACATAGGTCGACTCGGGCCGGCCCGCGCCGCGGTAGGGCGCGGTGGGATTGGTATTGGTGAGGACGCACGTGACCTGGACGTGCGCGGCCGGGATCGCGTAGACGCCGGTGAGCGTGCCGACATTGAGGAATGTCGCGAGCAGGTTCCGATCCGACGAGAGATAGGCGCCGATGTTGGCGGTGGTCCGGACGCGCAGGGCGAGGAAGCGCCCGTCGCGGTCGAGCGCCAGCTCGGCCTCGCTGATATTGTCCCGTGCGTGCTCGTCGGCCATCAGGGCCTCGTGGCGTTCGCAGGCCCACTTCACCGGGCGGCGGAGCTTCCGGGCCGCCCACAGGACCAGCCGGTGCTCGGCGTACTGCCAGCCCTTGGTGCCGAAGGCGCCGCCGATGTCTCCCGCGACGACGCGGATCTGATGCTCGGGGACCTGGAAGATCATGCTCGCCAGCGCGTTCCGGACGCGGTGCGGGTACTGGACATCCGCGTAGAGCGTGTAGCGGTCCTCGCCGGGATCGTAGGACCCGAGCGCGCCCCGAGGCTCCATGTACTGGGCGTGCACCCGGGTGATCACGTAGCGCCGCCGGACGACATGGTCGGCCCGCGCAAAGGCGGCAGCGGTCGCGGCCTTATCGCCCGTCTCGTAGACATTGGAGATATTGTCCGGGCACTCGTCCCAGACGGCGGGGCTGCCGGTCCCCACCGCGGCAGTCGAGGTCACCGATGGGAGCGGGTCATAGTCCACCTGGACGAGGTCAGCGGCGTCTCGGGCCTGGGCGGCAGTCTCGGCGATCACGAGGGCGATGGGGTCACCCACGTGGCGGACCCGGTCCGTAGTCAGGCCTCGGTGCGGAGGTGCGAACATCGGCGAGCCGTCCGGCCGCTTCCGCTGAAGCGTCATGCGCATCGTCCCCAGGCCGTCTCGAGCGATGTCGGCTCCCGTGAAGACCGCGAGCACCCCCGGGGCGCGCCGGGCGGCGGCCGTGTCGAGGGAGCGGATCCGGGCATGGGCATGCGGCGAGCGGACGATGGCGGCGTGTGCCTGACCGGGGAGGTTCACATCGTTGTGGAAGCGACCTTCGCCTCGGAGGAGCCGGACATCCTCGACGCGCTTGACAGCCTGCCCGATTCCGAACTGCCCCATCAGGATTCCGGGCGGACGATCAAATCTTGAAGCGGCGCCTGAACACCCGCCGGATCAGGTACGGGTTCGCGCCAAGCTCGTAGAGCTTCGCGAGGTCTCCTGTCCTGAGGGCGGCGCGCTCAGCGTCGGTGAGCTCGTGACCTTCCATCTCCGCGTCGGTGAAGGCGTCTTTCATGAGATGCTGGCGGGCGATCCCGGTCAGGATCTTGTTCAAGCCGTAGGAGGTCTTGATCATGGGTGCACCCACACGGTGGCGCAGCCGGTGATCCACTCGGCGACAGGCTCGTAGGCGAGCACCTCGCCCTTCCATCCCGGAACTGCGCCAAGCAGGGCGATCCAGTTTCGGATTTCCTGTCCCCCGTTGCCGCCGTCCCGCTCGATCTCGTCGTGAGTGAGCCGGGTCAGCGGCTCCACGTCCCCTCGGGCCACGTGATCGAGCACGCGCTGGTCGAAATCGGGATTGATCCGCCCGGTTTCGGGTGTGCCGACCCAGTGGGAGAGTCCGCCGGTGCCGAGCAGCGCGACGCGGTCCCGCTCCGGCCGGGACCGGATGAACTCTCCGACGAACGCCCCGACTTCACGGCAGCGTCGCGTCGTCGGGAGCGGCGGCGCCCCACAATTCGTGTACACGGTGACGATGGAAGTCTCGCCCTCCGGCATTAGGAAGTGCAGGGGAACCGAGATCTCGTCCCAGCTCTCTATCTCGTACGAGTACGCGAAGTCGATTCCGGCATCCAGCCCGGCCTCGAGGAGCGCCAGCGCCCAGTCCGAATGGCCCCGGAGCTTCCGTGCCGGGATTCGCATCAGCTTCGCGCCCCCTTCGCTCGGGGCGTCGTAGGTCGACGCCAGCCCGACGCAGAAGGCGGGAAGATTGTTGTAGGCGAAGTTCTGGAGATGGTCGTTCACGAACACGACCAGGAGATCGGGGCGCGCGGCGGCGAACCGCCGGCGCAGCTCGTGGAAGCCGGCGTGGAGCCGCTCGCGCTGCTCCGGCTTCGAGACGTCGGGTCGACCCGTGATGAGGGGAGCGTGCGCGGTGAGTGCTGCCGCGACGATCTCAGCCATCTTCTCGCTCCGTGTCAGCGCTCGGGGCTCGGTTCGTCTGGCGCAGCCCGGTTCAAGCGGGGCCGAATCCGATCCCGGTCTGATGCTCGGCCACGAGGGGTCGGAACCGGACCGGCAGGCCGGCCTTGAGCGTTTCGAAGGGGATGTCGACGACGCGGCCGAGCAGGGAGACCCCCTCGTCGAGCTTCACGACGGCCACGGCGTAGGGGGCCGGGGCCGGGGCGCCGCGGGGCGGCACCCGGATGATGGTGAACGACGCGACCGTTCCCGTGCCGCTGAGCGGAATCGTCGACCACGCCCGCTGCTGGCAGGCCGGACAGAACTCCTTCGGAGGGATCGCCAGCTCGCCGCAATGCCCGCACTTGATGGCCGTCAGCCGTCCCGCGCGGGCTTCCTCGAAGAAGCTCTTGAGCGTGATCACGCGCTCAGTCACGGCCGAACAGGCTCACGAGGACGGTGGCGGCATTGCCACCGAGGGTCTGGACGAGGCCGATCGAAGCGCCATCCGCCTGCCTCGCCCCCGCTTCCCGCCGGAGCTGGGTGGCGATCTCGGCGATCTGGGCGGCTCCGGTGGCGCCGATCGGGTGGCCCTTGGCCTTCAGGCCCCCTGAGGGATTCACGGGCAGCTTGCCGCCGAGACTGGTCCAGCCCTTCTCCGCCGCGAAGCCCCCGGTGCCCGGCTCGAAGAAGCCCAGTCCCTCGGTGGCGACGATCTCGGCGATCGTGAAGCAGTCGTGCAGCTCGACCACGTCTACGTCGGCGGGCCCCAAGCCGGCCTGACGGTAGGCGCCCTGGGCGGCGCGCTCGGTCGCCACGACGCGGCTCAGGTCGCGCTTCTCGTGCATGAACATGGTGTCGGTCGCCGCCTGGGTGCCGAGCACCCACACGGCTCGCTTCCGCCCTCTGGCGACGTCCTCGCCGGCCAGGATGATGGCAGCGCCTCCGTCGGTGAACGGGCAGCAGTCGAAGAGCTTGAGCGGGTCCGCCACGTACGCGCTCTCGAGCACGGTCTCCAGCGTGATCTCCTTCTGGAACTGCGCCTTGGGGTTCAGCACCCCGTGGCGGTGATTCTTCACCGCGACGTGCGCCATCTGCTCTTCGGTGGTGCCGTACTTGTCCATGTGGGCCCGCGCGATCAGCGCAAAGACGCCGGGGAAGGTCAGCCCGGCGGGCTGCTCGAAGGAGGCGTCGGAGCAGTAGGCGAAGTATTCGGTCGCGGCCTCCGTGGGGATGTTGAGAACGCGCTCACCGCCGCCGACCATGACGATATCCGAGCTGCAGCTGGCAATCTCCATGACGGCGTGACGGAAGGCGGCATGGCTCGTCGCGCAGGCATTCTCGAAGCGGGTGGTCGGGATCGTGGGCAGCCCCAGGAGCGTGGCGGCCAGGGGGCCGAGGTGGAGCTGGTGCTCGCCTTCGCCGCCGGTGACGTTGCCATAGTAGAGAGCCTGGATCGCGGACGGCGAGATGTCGGCGTCCATGATGGCGTCGCGAGCTGCCTGCGCGAAGAGCTCCGCGCTGGTCAGGTCGTGTTTGCCGAACTTCGTGACACCGACTCCGATGACGGCGACTCGGCGCATTCAGCCTCCTCGGGGGTAAGGGTGTGGGCTGCTTTATGATACCTCCGCCCAGCCCCCGAACTCAAAGGCGCCGTGGCCTGGCGCGGCGGCCAAAGGGTCGTGGGAACTTCGCCCGGCGTGATACGGTTGGCCCCGATGAAGCCGCGGGTGGCAGGCCCGCCGGAGGAGGCGGCGTGACGGTCGAAGAGGCGCTGATCGTCCTGCTGGCGCTGGGCGCGGGGCTCCTACTGTTCATCGGCCTGGCGCAGGTGCTCGAGAACCGCCCCCAGGGCCTCGAGCGGCGGGCGCGCCGCCCAGGCAACCGCCCCGGGCAGCAGCGCCCAGTCGCTGCCTCGTCCGGTGAGTCTGCGGCCCGTGAAACCAGCCGCGGCCGGGCGGCAGCTTTTCCCGACGATGTCTCGCCGCTCGAGACTGACGGCATTGAGGCCGAGGGCGCGCTGACTTCGCAGGGGCCCGGCGATCCCCAGCTCGCACTGCTCGAGGCCACGGTCACCCTCTACCTGAGCGCCAAGCATCGGGAGTTGCTTGCCGCCGCCGAGCCCTACCTGCATGTCAGCGGAGCGGGGGGAGAGGACCGCCTGGCGCTCTCACACTCCCATGCGATGGCCGCCCTGTGGACTTTGGTCGGGCTTTCCCATTACGCCGTCGCCGAGCACGGCGACGCTCGCTACGCGTTCGAAGCGGCGCTGGGCGCGGCGCTCGACAATCCCGGCGGGGCGGAATGGGCGGCCTGTCCGCCGCGGCTGACGGCGCTATCGGTCCGCGTCGGGCGGCGTCTGCTCGAGCTCGCGGAGCGCGCGCCCGAGGGCGCGCAGGAGCGCATCACCGGCCCCCGTCTCGCCCAGGTGTGGCTGCGGTGGCGGCTGGCGGCCGTGCCGGGCGATGGCGTTCCCGCGGCCCTGCTCGAGCACGCGAGCGAGGCGCTCGCCGACGGTTACTGGGAGGTTGCGCGGACGCTGATTCGGCGGCGCGACTTCGGCGAGGCGAATGCCCTGGTGCAGCAAGGCGTGGAGCGGGGCGAGCTGCCTGCCGACCGCGGCCAGACGGTGCTCGAGACGGTGTCGACCGCGCTCTTCGAAGAGATCGAGCGGCTGACGCGGCCTGCGATCCGCGGCAGCGTGGAGGAGACTCAGGCCGTCGTGGCGCTCGAGACCGCCCAGGCCATGCTGGCCGGACTCGGTGATGGGACGCCGCCGGCACAGCGCACGGCCATTCTTCGCCGGTTGTGGCGCGGCTACGCAAAGCTGGGCCTTCGGCGGCTGAAATCACGCAATTTCGAGGCGGCCGTCGAGGCGCTGTTCCACGCGCTGCGTATGCGCGAGATCGACGCCCGTCGCCAGCGTCAGGTGCAGGACGCCGTGGTGCGGACGATCGAGGGTCTCGCGGAGGTAGACGCGAAAGCAATCCCCCGGCTCCTCGCGGACGGAGAGCGAGCGCCGGCCGCGGAGCGCGTCCAGCAATTGATCCTTCATATCCAGCGTGCTCGGGAGGAAGGCATCCCCCGGGAGGAGCTCAATGCGGTGAGCAACAAGGCGCGGCAGCTGGTCGAGCAGATCGACCAGACGCAGGTGCGGTGATGGATCTGGGCCCCGCCCTCACGCTGGGCGAGATGAGATCGTCGAGCGGTTCCCGCTCACCGGATCGGGCAAGGTGCAGAAGTTCAAGCAGAAGGCCTATGCGGTGAGAAGTACGGCCTGAAGAAACCCGCCTAGCGGACCGACCAAGCTCGCGAGCGGTCGCGGATCTCCTGGAAGATCTTCAGCGGCATGGCCAGAAAGGTCTGCACGACGCCCGGATCGAAGTGGGTGCCGGCTGCATCGCGAATCCGCTCGCGCGTCTCCTCGAACGAGATGGCGCGGGAGTAGGCCCGGGCGTAGGTCAGGGCGTCGAAGGCATCGGCGAAGGCGAACACGCGTGCCCCGAGGGGGATCTCTTCGCCTTTGAGTCCCAGGGGATAGCCCGTCCCATCCCATCGCTCGTGGTGGTGGTAGACGATGGGGATCGCGTCGCGAAGGAAGGGAATGCGCTCGAGGATCCGGCGGCCCAGGTCGGGATGGGTGCGCATGGTCCGCCACTCCTCCGCGGTGAGCGGGCCGGGCTTGAGCAGGATGGCGTCGGGGATGCCGATCTTGCCGATATCGTGGAGGAGGACGCCTTTGGCGAGCCCGCGCAGGTCGCTCTCGGGTACCTGATGCGCCCGCGCGATCGCGAGCGTGTACTCGTGGACACGGCGCGAGTGCAGCTCGGTGGCCACGTCCCGGGTTTCGATGGCCGAGCCCAGGGCCTCGAGTGTGGCCTGGTAGGTGGCCTCGAGCTCCTCGAGTGTCCGCGCCAGGTCGCGGGTCGCCTCGGCGACCCGCCGCTCCAGCAGCGCTTCGTGTTCCCGTCGCTCGATTAGCAGCTGCCGCCGCTCGAGAGCCCGTTCGGCGGCCAATAGAATCTGATCCATGTTGACCGGCTTCATGATGAAGTCGTACGCGCCGTGTTTGAGGCTCTCCACCGCCGTCTTGACGTCTCCGACGCCGGTCAGCACGATCACCGCCGCATCGCTCTCCTTGGCCTTGACCTGCTTGAGGAACTGCAGGCCGTCCATCACGGGCATCTTGATATCGGTGATCGTGAGCGGGGGGCGCGACGCCTCGAAGACGCGAAGCCCTTCGAGGCCGTTACTGCTCACCTGGCAGGAATAGCCACTCGAGACGAAGACCTCGTGGAGCGCCGCCTGGACCTGCCGGTCGTCTTCGACGATCAGGACGTGCTTCTGTGTCGCGGGCGGGCTCATTCCACCTTAGGCGCCCGGCCGCACAGTCGGGGTGGCGCCGATGTCCTCGTGCACGGAGACGCGATTTTTACCCGCGCGCTTGGCCGCGTAGAGCGCCTCGTCGGCGGCCCGAATGAGCTCTTCGGCAGAAGGCGTCACGTCTTCCGGCAGCGACGCGATGCCGAAGCTGGCCGTCACGCGCCGGCCATGGCTGAACGTCGAGTTGGAGAGCACGTAGCGGATGCGGTCCGCGTACAGCCGCGCGCCGTTCTTGGACGTCTCGACCAGCAGGACGGCGAACTCGTCACCGCCGTACCGGCAGATCACGTTGATCCCGCGCGACTGCTTGAGCAGGATGTCGGCCATGCCGCGCAGCGTTTCGTCCCCCGCCGCGTGACCGAGGTCGTCGTTGACCGCCTTGAAGCCATCCAGGTCCAGCAGGACCACCGACACGGGGTGGTTGAAACGGCGATAGCGGGAGACTTCTTCCTCGAGCCGAATCGAGAAGAAGCGCCGGTTGTAGAGGCCCGTGACCTCGTCCTTGAACGAGAATTCCTTGAGGCGGGCGTTGGTCGATTCGAGCTCCTTGTAGGCCGCGTCCAGCCGTTGCGAGTACTGATTGACGTCGGCCGCCTGCTGCTCGATGGTGCTCAGCATCCGCGAGAACGAGAGCATGAGGGCGTCCACTTCGTCGTTCTGCTGGACGTACTGTCTCACGGCTTCGCGCTCGGGGTTGGTGCCGCCCGCCGCGCGCGGGCCCGCCAGGGACGGCTTCTTCGCTCCCGCGATGACTTCGGCGGTGCTCGCCACGGACTTGGCGAGATCCCAGAGCGTGAAGCTGCCGGCGGCCATCATGACGCCGGTGAAGGCGAGGAGGAGCAGCATCCACGGCAGGTCCCGCGCCTGGCGATCCGGAGTCAGAAACGGCCACGTATACGCGTACAAGCAGTAGGTGACGACGAGGAGGGGAATGAAGGTCGTCAACGCCAGGGCGACGATCACCTTGCGCTTGACGCGCTGCCCAGCGGACGTTGCGGCCGGTCTAACGCGCTTGGCCATGGAGGCGGGTCAGTTCGTGCCGTCGGGGCATGGTACAGCGCGGCCGTCGATCATGCCCTTCAGAATAGCGGGGTTCCGGGCCCCCGGAAGGAATATTTCACGGGCGGCTCGCGCCCCGGGACCTGTCCTTGACGGGGCCGTAACGGGTGGGGTACGGTACCGTCTTATGGCGCAGGAGTCCAAAGTCTTCAATCCTGACAAGCAGATCGATTGCATCGGGCTATTCTGTCCTATGCCCATTGTCAAGACCCGGGAAGCGATCCAGCAGATGGCGGTGGGCCAGCTGCTGGAAATGCGCTCCGACGATCCCGCCTCGGAGGCCGATATGAAGAGCTGGGTGCAGATTACCGGCCACGACCTCGTTGACCTGCTGCACGAGGAAGGCATCTACCGGTTCCTGGTTCGGAAGACACGGTAACGGCGTGGGGCCCGGCGCAGCCCAGCCCGAGCGCGTCTACCTGGACTATGCGGGCTTCGCCCCCGTCGATCCGCGGGTGCTGGCGGTCATGCGCCCCTTCCTCGAGGCCGGCATCGGCAATCCCTCCGCCCGCCACTCGCTGGGAGCGGAGGCGCGTGAGTCGCTGGACGCAGCGCGGGCAAAAGTCGGGCGCCTCTGCGGGGGATCGCCGGCCGGCGTGATCTTTACTTCCTGCGCCACCGAGGCCAATAATCTGGCGATCCGCGGAGTCGCGCTTCGGACCCGCGAGGCGCGCGGGGCCCGGGTGGTGCTCTCGTCGGTCGAGCACGTCTCGGTCGTCAACGCCTGTCGCGAGCTCGAGAAAGCCGGCGCGGCGCTCACGTTCCTTCCGGTGGACCGGGACGGACGTGTGGATCCCGAGGCGGTCCGCGGGGCGCTCACTCCCGAGACCGTCCTTGTCTCGGTCGGCGCGGCCAGCAACGAAATCGGCACGCTCCAGCCGATCGCCGAGATCGGCCGGCTCACCCGGGCGGCGGGCGTGCCCTTCCACGTGGACGCCGTCGGCGCCCTCGGGCGAGTGCCGCTGAATGCGGAAACGGCTGGTATCGATCTGCTCACGCTCTCGGGCAACGATATGTACGGACCACCCGGCACGGGCGCGCTCTGGGTCAGACCCGGCGTCAAGCTCCTGCCGCAAGTGCTGGGCGGCGGGCAGGAAGGCGGGCTGCGTTCCGGAACCGAAAACCTGCCGAGCCTGGTCGGGTTGGGCGTGGCGGCCGAGTTGATGCGAACGCTGGCCCACGAGGAAATGGCGCGGCTCAAGTCGCTCCGCGACCGGCTCATCACGGGTCTCGTCGCGGCTGTGCCGAATTGCCGTCTCACCGGATCGCGGACCGCGCGCCTGCCGCATCATGTGAGTCTGGCGCTGCGCGGCGTGAAGGCCGACAGCGTGCTGCTCGATCTCGACCTGGCCGCGGTCGCCGCTTCGCCGGGCTCGCCCTGTTCGCCGCTGACCCAGACGCCGTCCCACGTCCTGCGCGCCATCGGCTGCACGCCGGAGGAGATGGCGGGCTCGCTCTGTTTCACCCTCGGGCGATGGAGCACGGCGGCGGATGTCGAGGCCGTCCTCGAGCGTCTCCCGCCCATCGTGTCGCGCCTCCGCTCTCTTGCCGTGACGCTCCCGCGCTAGCGTCCCGCATGCGGCTCCTGCTCTTCGACGTCGACGGCACGCTCGTGTCCGCCCGGGGCGCGGGCCGGCGGGCCTTCAAGGCTGCCCTCGAGCGCGTCTTCGGCACGGCGGGCGCGATCGACGACTACGACCTCCGCGGCAGGACGGACCAGCGCATCGTCTTCGACGTGATGGAGGCGATTGGGATCCCGCGAGAGGCGGTGAAGCCGCGGCTCGACGAAGTCTTCGAGGAGTACGCGCGCGGCCTGGTGGCCGAGATCGGCGACGGCTCGGCCGTGGTCACGCTGCCGGGGGTCGCCGAGCTCGTGCGGCGGCTCGCTCGGGCCGACGGCGCTCTCATCGGGCTCGTGACGGGCAATATCGAGGAAGGGGCGCGCATCAAGCTCGCGCCCGCTGGGCTGTGGTCCTATTTTCCCGTCGGGGCGTTCGGCTCCGATGATCTGGACCGACGGCGGCTGCCCTCGCTGGCCGCGCGCCGGGCCCAGGCGCTGGTGGGGCACGCGTTTCAGCCGCCGGACGTCGTGGTGATCGGCGACACGCCGCACGACATCGATTGCGCGCGGGCGTTCGGAGCGGTGGCGGTGGCCGTGGCAACCGACCAATACGCGCGCGAGCAGCTCCGTGCCGAGCAGCCGGATCTGCTCCTGGACGACCTCAGCGACGTCGACCGGGTGGCCGAGGCGCTGCTCGGACGCTAGCAGGCCGATGAAAAAGGCCCATCTGCTTCGTTGGCTCGGTCGCCGCCGCCTTCAACGTAGGGATCTACTCAGCCCTCGCCTCATCGTGCAGCTCGCAACCGCCTCGCCGGCCACGATTCGGCTCGAACTGCCACGTACGCCTCAGGCAGCGGCCTCCCTCGCCGCCTCGCATCTGGACCGTTTTGACCGGCCTGAGAGTTTTTCCGGATCCTGCTAGGAGCCTGTCAGAGTGAGGGGAGCGACGCCGAGCTCGGTGGCGATCCTGTTCACCTGCGTGACCAGTGCCGGTGCCAGCGGGATGCCGTGCCGCCGGCGGAGGATCTCGGTTTCCGCTTCCGGCTCGCCGGCCGTATAGACGCGCTCCTGCCCGTCGGCCCGGGGGGTGGCATTGAGCGCGCCGAGCATGTCGTCCATGGCCGTCTGGAACTCCTCGACCGGGCGGAAGCGCTTGATGTCGATCGCGGCGAAGCAATGACCCGTATTGAACTCCTGCTTCGCGCGCATTCCGGCCCGGTCGAAGACATTGCCGTAGACGCCGCCCGACAGCACGCCCGAGAGGATGTCCACCAGCACGCCGAGGCCATAGCCCTTGTGACCACCGAGCTCGCGAGTGCCGCCGAGCGGTGAGAGCAGCCGTGTCGCGAGCGCCGCCCTGGCGTCTGTCGTCGGGAATCCGGTCTCGTCGAGGGCCCAGCCGGGCGGAATGGGCTTGTTCCAGCGTGAGGCGATGGTGAGCTTGCCCACGGCCACGGTTGACGTGGCCATGTCGAGGACGAAGGGAGCATGGCCCCCCGCCGGTGCGGCCAGGCTCAGCGGGTTGGTCCCCATCATGGGCTTCTTGCCGAAGGTCGGCACCATGGCGACGAAGGGAGAGTTGGTGAACGCCAGCCCAATCATGCCGCGCTCAAGCGCCATCATCGAGTAGTTCGCGCAGGCGCCGAAGTGATTCGAGTTTCGGGCCGCCACGATCCCGAGGCCGTAGGTCTCGGCCTTGGTGATGGCGAGCTGCATGGCCATGACCGAGACGGGATGGCCGAGACCCTTCCGCCCATCCACCAGAGCGGTGGCCAGATCGTCCCGCACCACCACGGGTTCCGCCCACGGATGAATGAACCCTGCGCGGGTCCACTCCACGTATCTGGGCAGCATGCCGATGCCGTGGGAGTCCACGCCCCGCAGATCGGTGCGCACCATGAGCTCGGCGGTGAGGGCGGCGTTCTTCGGCGACATCTTGAGTGCCTCCAGCACCGAGACGATGAACGCGGTGAGGCCGCGGGCCGACACGACGACAGGTTCGTCCGCCATTCCGGAGCCTCCTAGAGACCAGTGATCTTGATACCGGAGTTCTTCAGCTTGTAGCGGCGGTTGATGGTGGCGAGCACGGCCGTGATGCCCTCGAGGGGGCCGGCATTGCTGAGAGGGCCTGCGTCGAGCGCGCGAAGCCCCATGGACGCGGCCAGGTCGGCGACGAGCTGTTTGGCCCCGGCGTTGCCGCCGCAGAATAGCAGGTCGCACTCGATCGGCTGGTCGCCGGCGGCAAGCTCGTGGGCGGCGATGTGCTGAAAGGCAGCCACCACTCGGGCGTCGGCGCCGAGGATGTCCTGGGCCTCTTCGGCCGATGAGCCCTGGGGCGGCGGCGTGAAGAGGCGGCCGCCGCCAAAGGTCAGCGGCACCACGGTGCTGATCACGATCTTGCCGCGGCAGGCGTCCTTGAGATCGCCCAGGGTCGCCCCGAGGCCGTTGGCTGGCAGCGTCAAGACCACCAGGTCGGCGGCGGCGGCCGCGTCGCGGTTTGACATCCCGCTGACCCGGGCGCCGGGCGCCGCGGCCGCCAGCCCGGCGGCCTTGGCTCGGGCGCGCTCGGCATCGCGCGAGCCGATGATCACCTCGTGGCCCGCCCGTGCCCACCGCAGCCCCAGCCCCAACCCCTCCTTGCCCGTTCCTCCGACGATGCCGATGCGCATACGGCCCCTTTCTCGATCCCGAAGCTAACGAAACAGGTCCCGCGCGGCATCGCGGAGAAGCTCGCGGCTGCTGCCGTCGCCGACCTCCCAGTCCAGACCGCGAACGATGACCACGGGAATCCGCTTGAGCTTGCCCATGATCGGCTCGGCGGCGCCGGCGAGCTCGTCGGCCACCGCCAGGATGGTGGCCTGCAGCACGTGGCCGGCCGGATCCTGCTCGCCGAGATAGCTCTTTAGGGGGCGGAACCCGGCCACGCCCACGGCGACATTGGTGAGGCCTTCGCGCCACGGCCGCCCAAATGTGTCCGCGACGATGATGGCGAGCTGATGGCGCGTCAGCGCCGCGAGCCGCTCGCGCAGCGCTCGCGCTGAGCGATCGGGGTCCTCGGGTAGCAGGCAGGCGGTATCGGCGTCGACATTGCTTTGATCCACGCCAGCATTGGCGCACACCCACCCGTGGTGGGTCTCGACGATCAGCACGCCCTTGTCCTGGCGCACGACGCGCCGGCTTTCGCCGAGGATCACTTCGATCAGCCGCGGATCGCGTCCGAGCTCGGCGGCGACCGCGCGCGCCCGGTCCGAGGGCGAGACGTCCGACAGCCGGACGACGCGGCCCTCCGCTTTGGAGACGATCTTCTGGCTGACGACCAACAGGTCCCGCTCGGCCAGCGGCGTGCCCTGCCGCACCGCCGATTCCACGATCAGGCGGCCGAGGTCATCGCCGCGAGCGATCTCCGGCAGGCCCTCGACGCCGATGATGTCGTAGCGAGGCGGCACGGCTAGGAGCGGCGCGCGAGACGAGTGGGGATGTCCCAGGCCCGCAGCAGCGCGGCGCTCCGGGTCGGAGTCCCGCCGGCGAGCAGCAGCCGCAAGTCCTCGGCCGAGTCAATGTCGAGGCCAACCCCCGGCAGCCGCAGCACGACCGGATTGAGACCGCGCTCGCGCGCCGTGTCGAGGTGATTTTCGAAGGACGGCTCTCCGAATTTCAGCGGCATGCAGTCCGGGGGCACCAGCAGCGCGGCATTGGTGCCGAAGCCCGAGAGCGACGGCACGAAGGCAGCACCGGCCTGGTTCGCAAGTGCCGCGACGAGCCTCGAGACCTCCTCGGCGGTCACGCAGGGCGCATCGCCCGGAATGGTGAGAAAGCCGTCGAGCCCGCCCGCGCGGGCAGACTGTTGGGCGAGCGCCACGGCCTCAGTGTGGCCGCGGTTGGCGCGCTCGACCACGCAGTCGGCGCCGCGGCGTCGCGCGAGCTCCATCACGTCCGCGTCCGCCGTCACCACGGCCACGGAGCCGGGCAGAGCCGAGATGAGGGCGGCGAGGACGTCTTCGAGCATCGCCGCTGCCAGCTCGCGCCGCTCCCTGGCTGAGAGGAACGGGATCAGGCGCTGCTTGGCATTGACCAGATCCTTGACGGGTACCGCCGCGAGCAGGCTCATGCCAGGCATTCGAGGACCCGGCGCGCCAGAGCAATTTCGTCTTCACGCGTCGCCATGATGATCTGCGCGGTCACCGGAGAGACGCCGAGCGCGAGGATCTCCGGAATCGCTTGGCGATCCCGCTCATCGAGAATCAAGACATCGAGCCAGGGCGCGTAGGCACGGGCAAGACCTGCGGCGGAGACAGGCAGGCCGCGCGACGCCATGAGACGCCCGGCGGGACCCGAGACCGCATCGCCCCCGACGATCGGGCTCACCGCGATGGCGGTGGCCGAGCTTCGAGCGAGGGCGTCGGCGATCCCGGGCACCGCAAGAATGGGCCCGATGGACGTGACCGGATTCGACGGGCAGACGATTACCGCGTCCGCTCCCGCGATTGCCTCGAGCACTCCGGCCGCCGCCCGGGCCGCGCTGCTGCCGTCGTAGACGATGTCGCGCACTTCGACCTGGGCCTTCTCTCGAACGAAATACTCCTGAAAGTCGAGCCAGCCGTCCGGACCGAGAACACGGGTGCGAACCGGCTGGTCCGACATCGGGAGCACGCGCGGCGCCACGCCGAGCGCCGCTCCGATCGCGGCGGTGGCGTCGCTCAAGGTGCGGCCGTCGCGGAGCAGGCGAGTGCGATGGAGGTGGGTAGCGAGATCGCGATCGCCGAGGCTGAACCAGCTGGGCTCGCCGAAGCGCGCCATCTGGCCGAGCGCCTGGAATGTCTCGTCGGCGAGTCCCCAACCGCGAGCCGCGTCGATGACGCCGGCCAGCGTGTAGCAGACGGTATCGAGATCGGGGGAAATGTGCAGCCCCCAGAGCTCAGTATCGTCGCCCGTATTGACGACGATGGTGAGGTCTCGTGGCGGCACGAGACGGCTCAGGCCGCGGAGAAGCTTCGCGGCCCCGGTTCCGCCGGCCAGCGCGACGAATGTCATTCAGCTTGCCTTACTGTGGAAGATGTCGCGTCGCGGTTTGGCCTCTTCGCGCAAGCGCTCATTCAGCTTGCCTTACCGTGGAAGATGTCGCGTCGCGGTTTGGCCTCTTCGCGCAAGCGCTCATCGGGGGGCGCCGTCAGCGGTCTGATGTCACCGTATTGCGGGGGGCGCCGCGGCTCGCCGTACTCCAGAGCGCGCTGCCGCCGCGCCAGCCAAAGAGGCCCACGCCCGGCCGCCCTCGGAGGGCGTCGGGGAGCTCGGCCTCGGGGACCGGAATGAACCCGGCTCGCACCCAGAGCCGGTCCAAGCCCTGCGGTCGGGTGAAGATCGTGGCGATCGCGGCGCGCTCGGCGTGAGCCAAGGCTTCGGTCAAGAGCCGCTCGGCCGCATCGAGCACGGCCTCCGGAGAGGTGGTCGGCGGGGCGACCATCACCGGCCCGTGCAGCAGCGCCGCCGGACCTGAGCGCTCGACCAGAAGCGCACCGACGAGGCGCGAGCCGTCCCACGCGCCCCAGCCGACTTCCACGCCGGCGGGCGCTGGCGCGGAGGCGCCGGCAAAGCCGAACAGTTCGAGGGCCTCGCTCCAGGGCGCCGCCAGAGGGCGAAACGCGAGCTCCCCCCAGGTCCTACTTCTTTCCAAGCACTGCGTCCTTGAGCGACTTCGCGAGGCGGAATTTCACGACGCGCTTGGCCGGGATCTTGAGCGGCTCGCCCGTCTGCGGGTTGCGGCCCATCCGCGCCTTGCGGTTCGCGAGCACGAGCCGGCCGAAGTTGGGGACGACGAAGACGTTCTTCGCCTCCTTCATCGCGAGCGCGAGAAGCTGGTCCATGACGTCCGTCACCTGCTTCTTGGACAGCTCGGTCTTCTCCGCGAGATGCGCGATGATGGCGGACTTGGTCATCGATTTGGCCATGTGATCCTCTCCGTTGTGAGGTTGAGAGTGAACGGCAGAGCCGTCAAGGTCGGTCCCGGATTCCGCGAAGCCAGTGCCGTATTCTACTCAACCGACGCGGCCTCCTCAACAGCAACCTTGCGTCGAACCGCTCGCGGCGTCACCCCTCCGAGCTGCGCAGTGGGTGCGGGAAGCGGAACTTCCCTGACGCGGCCAGCAGGCGATAGGAGCCGAAGCGCGCCTCCGCATCGTCCACGTGGTCCAGCGGCGAGTCCTCCTCGTCCGCCTCGCTGCGGTAGAGCTTGAGCAGTTCGTAGACCGTATTGCGCTGAGCGGGGACGCGCCCCGCGTCCCGAATGAGCCGGCGCAGCTCCGCGGGCGGTACCAGCTGGCCGTAAGCGGCCCCGGCTGACGTCGAAATGGACTCGTTGATGAGCGTGCCGCCCACGTCGTTCGCCCCGGCGGCGAGCAGATACTGGGCGAGCTTGGGTCCCTCCTTGACCCACGAGCACTGGATGTTGCGGAAGGTGGGACCGAGGAAGAGGCGCGCGATGGCGTGCATCTTCACCACCTCGAGTCCGGTCGCGCCGGTCCGCACGCCGGGCACGAGCCCGCGCCGGTACATGGGCGCCTCCTGGTAGATGAGCGACAGCGGGACGAACTCGGTAAAGCCGGCCGTCTCCTTCTGGATGTCGCGGAGCAGGCTCATGTGCCGGATCCAGTGGTCGGGGCGCTCGACGTGACCGTACATGATCGTGGACGTCGTGCGGATGCCCTGGGTATGGGCCGCCGTGATCACCTCGACCCACTGGGTCACGGTGATCCGGCCGCGGGCGATGAGGTCGCGGATCTCCTGATCCAGAATCTCGGCGGAGGTGCCGGGGAGCGTCCCGAGCCCTGCGCGCTTGAGCTCGGCCAGGTACGCCGGGATCGGCAGGCCGGATCGCGTCGAGCCGTAGAGGATCTCTTCGGGAGAGAACGCGTGCAGGTGCATCTCCGGCACGGCCGCCTTGATGGCGCGGCAGAGATCGATATAGTAATCGCCGTCGAGCTTGGGCGGCAGGCCCGCCTGGATGCAGACCTCGGTCGCACCCATCTCCCGGGCCTCGATCGCGCGGCGGACCACCTCGTCCATGGGGAGGAAGTAGCCCTCCTCCTCGCGGTGGTCCCGACTGAAGGCGCAGAAGGTGCAGTGCTTGATGCAGACATTGGTGAAGTTGATGTTCCGATTGACGACGTACGTCACCACGTCGCCGGCGTGACGCCGCCGCAGCTCGTCCGCGACAAGTGCCAGCGCCTGGAGATCCCGGCCGGTCACCGCCGTCAGTCGGATCCCGTCTTCCGCGGTCAGCTCGGTGCCATCCAGCGCCCGGCCGAGGATCTGGCGGATTTCGCGGCCGGCCCAGTCGAGGTTGATCGGCTGCGGAGCGTCGGTTTGCATCACCAGGATCTCCATCGTTCCAGCTCGGATCGCACCAAACCCTCGCGATCGACGAGCGCCGAGACCCGCGGGCGCAGTGGCTCGTCGAGGAACTCGGCGCGGGTGGCGTACTCCGGGTAGATCGCGAGGCGCTCGCGCAGCTCGTGCCCGGCGGCCTCCGTGCGCCGCCGAAGGTCGGCCAGCGCGGGCCAGGGCCGCTCGGGGTTGATATGGTCGGGGCTGAGGGGCGAAATACCGCCCCAGTCGTTGAGCCCGGCGTCCGGAAGCCGCTCGTATCCCTCGGCGGTGAGATTCGGCGGCGCCTGGATGTTCATAGTGGGGCCGAGCAAAAGCCGCGCGACCGCGACGGTACGGAGGAGATCCTCCGGCCCGGGCTCGGGCCAGTCCCGCATCGGGATCGACGGCTTGCTGCGGAAGTTTTGAATGATGACTTCCTGAATGTGGCCGTACCGCTCCTGGAGATCCCTGATGGCAAGGAGCGAGTCGACTCTCTCTCGGTGGGTCTCGCCGATACCGATCAGAATGCCGGTCGTGAAGGGGATGCCGAGCTTGCCAGCCAGCGCAATGGTCCTGAGGCGACGCGCCGGCGCCTTGTCGGGGGCGCGATCGTGAGCGGCGCCGCGCCTGAGGAGGCGCTCGGACACGTTTTCGAGCATGAGGCCCATGCTCACGCTGACCTCGCGCAGCGCCGCGAGATCGCGCTCGGTCATGAGCCCTGGATTGACGTGGGGCAGGAGCGAGGTCTCGCTGAGCACGAGCCGGCTCACGGCCCGAAGGTACTCGAGGGTGGTCCGGTGGCCCATGCGGCGGAGGAAGTCGCGGTGCTCGGCGAAGCGCGCCTCAGGCTTGTCGCCCAACGAAAAGAGCGCTTCCTTGGCGCCCAGCCGCCCGGCCGCCGTGGCGAGCGCGAGGACCTGGTCCGGAGTCATGGAAATCGCGCCCGGCTCGCCGGGGTCCTTCCGGAACGTGCAGTAGCCGCAGTAATCCCGGCAGAGGGTGGTGAGCGGCACGAAGACCTTGGCCGAGAAGGTGAGGCGCCGGCCGTGGCCGCGATCCCGGATCGCGGCGGCGGCGGCGAGCAGCGCCGGCATCCCCGCAGCGGGCGTGTCGAGCAGCGCCGCGGCTTCGTCTGCACCAGGCGTCCGCCCCTCGCAAACCCGGTCGAGCGCGCGCTCCGGCGGCATCACGTCGAGTAGCGCCATTCGGTCACCTGCGCGGCTGTCACCTTGATCATCACCCCCGTGTCGCGGCTCAGCCCCATCGAGCGGTATTGCGGATACTTCTCGAGGAGGAGATCGGCGCCCCGGGAGAATTCCACACCGTCCGTCAACACCTCGGCATCACCCTGGATCAGGACGTGACGCAATCGGGCCCAGTCTTCCTCGTAGTGGTTGATGACCACCGAGACCTTGGCATTCGCGCGGATATTGCGAATCCGCCTGAGGCGCTCGGGCGCCTCCGATTTGGGCTTGGCGTCCACCGCGGAGAACAGGGCCGCGCCGTCGAACGCGTAGCAGATGGGGACGACGAGCGGACGGCCTGAGGCGTCGGCGGTGCCCAAATGACCGACCCGCCCGGCGGAGATGAAGCCGGCGACCGAAGCTGGAATTGACGGCATGAGGGGACTACTTCGGGGCCCGGAGGGTCTTGGGCCGAATCTCTTCAGCAACGCGATCGATGAGCCCGAGCGCGCCGCGCAAGTCTTGGGGCGCCAGATCGAAGACGAAGTGGGTCACGCCAAGCGCCTGGTAGCTGCGAATATCCTGGATTACTTCGGCTGCGGTGCCCCGGAAGAGCAGCCGGTCGCCGGCCCCCGGTTTGGCCCGCTTGCGAGCCAGCTCGAGCGGGACCCGGAAGCTCAGAGTGATGCTCTTGGGATCCCGGCCCGCCTTCCGCGCCCAGCCGTGCACGATCGCGGCCTTCTCGGCGTATTCCGCCTGGTAGAGCATGGCGGGCGCACGCATCCCGATGGGATGCCAGCCGTCGGCCAGCTCGCCGGCGCGCCGGAGCGCCGCGTCGGTGTGGCCGCCGGTCCAGATGGGGATGCCGTTCTTCTGTCGCGGCTTCGGCAGCGCGCTCACGGGCGGCAGGCGATAGTGGGAGCCGTTGAACTCCGCGGGCTCCTGTGTCCAGCACGCCCGCATGAGGCGCAGGTACTCGTCGGTGACTTTTCCACGCTCCGCGTAGGGCGGGGCGGCCAGCACCTCGAACTCTTCCTTGAGCCAGCCGACGCCGGCGCCGAGGATGACGCGACCGCCGCACATCACGTCGAGCGTGGCGAGCATTTTCGCGGTCACCACGGGATTGCGGTACGGAATGACGAGCACGCTCGTGCCGAGTCGGATCCGGGTGGTCGCTCCGGCCAGGAAGCTCATCAGCGCTACGGGCTCCAGGTAGCCGTTGGTCCAATCGCCGGCGAACTTTCCCGTCGGCGAGTACGGGTACGGCGAGCTGTAGCTCGTCGGGATCACGACGTGGTCGGACACGAAGAGAGAGGAAAAGCGGAGCGCATCGGCCTTCTCGGCGAGCTTGACGAGCGCGTCCGGCGTCGCGAGCGGCCCACGGCTGGGCAGTGAAAACCCGAAATGCATGATGGGTCGCATATTCCCCCCCGCCCGATGGCCTGTCAAGGCCGCGGGTCCGGTGCCGGCGACGGGGCGGGCCGACGATCGGAATCGCGTGGTGGGACTGTTGCTCGCGGACGCGGGTGAGCCCCAGCGGAGACCCCGATGCGCTCGCGACGCGAATGCGAGGTCACCCATCGGGACGAGAGCCGGGACGGGTGGGCCAGTAGAGTCCCCTGGCTCGGACGGCATGATGGCGAGGCCCTCATCGGATGCCGGAAGTAGATGGCTGAGGCTCCGGCCGACCATGTGTCAGCATGGTGACAGTTTCCGGAAAGCTATGCTAGGGTGGTGAATTAGCATGCGCCTCCGAGGGATGCCGTGAAGCCGAGAATCCTTGTCGTGGACGACCAGGCGATCATCGCCGACAACCTTCGCATGACCCTGGAGGCCCAGGGGTACGACGTCGACACCGCGGCGAATACCGTCGGCGCGATGCTTCGGATGGACGAGCGCGAGTTCTCGCTGGCACTGGTGGATTTGGTGCTTCCCGATGGCGATGGCCTCCACTTGCTGCGACTCCTCAAGAGCAAGGCGCCCGCCATCGAAGTGATCATCATTACGGGCCATTCTTCGATCTCGAAGGCCGTCGAGGCGACCAAGCAGGGGGCCTTCTACTTCGTCGCCAAGCCCTTCGATTCCGAGGAGATGCTCATGCTCGTGGCCAAGGCGCTCGAGCGCCAGCGGCTCCTGGCAGAGACCTCCGACCTGCGTCGAAAGCTGGCCGAGCATTCGGTGTATGGCGAGATGCTGGGCTCCTCTCCGGCGATCAAACGCGTCTTCGACCTGCTCGAATCCGTGGCCGCCTCGGACGCCAATGTGCTCATCATCGGTGAGAGCGGCACCGGGAAAGAGCTGGCGTCCAACGCGGTTCACGCGAGGAGCAACCGGGCCGACGGGCCGCTGATCAAGATCAACTGCGCGGCGCTGCCAAAGGATCTGATCGAGTCCGAGCTCTTCGGGCACGTCAAGGGCGCGTTCACCGGCGCCACCACCGACAAAGCCGGCCTCCTCGAGGAGGCGCATCGCGGCTCCCTCCTGCTGGACGAGATCACCGAGATGCCGCTCGACCTGCAGGCCAAGCTCCTGCGCGTGCTCGAAGATCACACGGTCCGCCGCCTGGGCGGGGCCCGCTCGGTCCCGGTCGACTTTCGACTCATCTGCTCCACCAACCGGGACCCGGATTCCGCGCTGCGCGAAGGGCGGCTGCGGCAGGACCTCTATTTCCGGATCAATACCGTGACCGTGGCGCTGCCGCCGCTGCGCGAGCGCACGGGTGACATCCCCGTGCTGGCCAAGGCCTTCCTGGAGCGCTTCACGGCCAAGCATGGCCGCTCGGTGGAGGGAATAGACCCCGAAGCATACCGTCGCCTCCTGGCCTATGGCTGGCCCGGGAATGTGCGCGAGCTCGAGCACGCCATCGAGCGCGGCGTGCTGGTGTCGCGCGGCAGGGAAATTACCCTGGCTGACCTGCCCGAGCCCCTGCAAGTGGAGACCGCCGCGGCCACTGGCTCGGCGCCGCCCCCAGGCTCGCTGGAGGAAATCGAGCGGGTCTCCATCGTTCGGGCGCTGGAATCAACGGGTTGGAACAAGCAGGCTGCGGCGGCGCTGCTGGGGTTGCGTCGGCCGACCCTGTACTCGAAGATGCGCCGCCACGGCATCCCCCAGCGGCGGGCCAACTAACGTCGCCAGATCTATCCAGCCCTCGCCTCTCAGCTGCGCCGCTCAGCTCGAACCGCCACGTTCTCGGTCGTCGCCAGCCTCGACGGCGGGCCACCTAACTCGCCCGAAGGGGCCGGGCCAACCAACCCCGGCCATTCGGCTCAATGTTGGCTTGATAACGTGCTGTCAATCCATCCTGTCATCGCCCTGCCAGCCATCCTCAGCACGTTGGCTCTAACTCCCTGTTACATTTGAACTATAGGCTTGGCAGATTATTTGCGTAGAGCAGGCCCGGGGAGGTGCAATCCAATGCCTAGAATGCTGATTGTCGACGACGATCCCGCCTGGCGGAATCTCTACCGAATGACCTTCGAGAGCCAATTCGAGGTCTTCGAGGCGATGGACGGATTTCAGGCCCTGTCGGTGCTCGACGCGGTCCGGCCCGACGTGGTCATTCTCGACTTGCGGATGCCCAAGATGGACGGGTTCGACTTCATCCAGCGACTTCAGAAGCGGGGAGTACGCGTCCCAATCGTGGTGTGTTCCGGCACGGTCGGATTCGGTGATCGGCCTCCCATCGCCGGAGTCCACATCGCGGCGAAGACACCTGACCTTCGGGACGTCTGGGCCGCGCTCCGCATTGCTGTGCCCGACACCGCCGAGGTTGCCGCTCCCGTTACCAAGCGGGCTGCGACGGTAGATCAAGAGTCTTGGAGAGATTGACGCACTGCCTAGCCGGGAGGCAGTTCCCCTCAGCCTGCCTATAAAGTAGTCACGCCACCCCCTCCAGCACGGAGGGGGTAGTCACGCAACATCCCGATTCAAAAAGCTTCAGGGCGATCTTCCGCCGCGGCACGTCTGGTGCAGAGTCCGCGCCGGGAGGCTCTATGAAAAAGATCGAAGCCATCATCAAACCGTTCAAGCTCGATGATGTCAAAGAGGCGCTGACCGGGATCGGGGTCATCGGCATGACGGTATCCGAAGTCCGCGGGTTCGGTCGCCAGAAGGGTCACACGGAGCTGTACCGGGGCGGCGAGTACACCGTGGACTTCCTGCCGAAGATCAAAGTCGAGGTGGTGGTCCCCGACAACCTCGTGGACAAGGTCTCGGGCGTGCTGGCGAGCGCGGCCAAGACCGGGAACATTGGTGACGGCAAGATCTTCATCTATCCGGTGGATACAGCGGTGCGCATCCGCACCGGTGAGCGCGACGAAGGCGCGCTCTAGCCCTGTACCGGCATCCGACGCTCAAGGAGACCACCCGGTGACACGAAGGATTCGATCGGCGGTGATGGCCCTCATGCTGATCCTCACGGCGCTAAGCCTGACCGCGCCCGCCTTGGCTCAGGCCCCGGTGGCGCCCCCAGCCCAGGCGCCGCAGGCGGCGGCGCCGGTTGCGAAGATCGATTCGGGTGATACCGCTTGGGTGCTGACCTCCGCCGCGCTCGTTCTGCTCATGACGGCGCCCGGCCTGGCGCTCTTCTACGGCGGCATGGTCAGACAGAAGAACGCGCTCGGGACGCTGATGCAAAGCTTCATCGTTCTCGCGCTGATTTCGATCCAGTGGGTGCTCTGGGGCTACTCGCTGGCCTTCGGGCCCGACCGCGGGGGCCTGATCGGGGGGCTCGATTGGGCGGGGCTCAGGGGCGTGGGGGCGGCACCCAATCCGGATTACGCGCCCACGATTCCGCACCAGGCGTTCATGCTATTCCAGATGATGTTCGCCGTGATCACCCCGGCGCTGATCACGGGGTCGTTTGCGGAGCGCAAGAAGTTCTCCACCTTCCTGGTCTTCATCCTGGCCTGGGCGACCTTTGTCTATGACCCGCTGGCTCACTGGGTCTGGGGCGCGAAAGGCTGGTTGCACGAGTGGGGCGCGCTCGACTTCGCCGGGGGAACCGTCGTGCACATCTCCTCCGGCATCTCGGCGCTGGCGGCGGCATTGGTCATCGGCAAGCGAAAGGGCTACGGGCATCAGCCGATGCCGCCGCACAACCTGCCCATGACCGTGATGGGCGCGAGCCTGCTCTGGTTTGGCTGGTTCGGCTTCAACGCCGGGAGCGCGCTCGCCGCCAATGGCTTGGCCGCCCACGCCTTTACGACCACCAATACCGCCACCGCCGCCGCCGCGCTGGGCTGGATGTTCACCGAGTGGAGCTCCCGCGGCAAGCCCACCGTGCTGGGCGCCGCCTCGGGCGCCGTGGCGGGGCTGGTCGCGATCACTCCTGCGGCGGGCTTTGTCACGCCTATGGCCGCCATCGTGATTGGGGCCGTGGCGGGGGTGCTGTGCTATACCGCCTGCAATTTCAAGACGAAGCTCGGCTATGACGACTCCCTGGACGTGGTGGGCGTGCACGGTGTGGGCGGGACCTGGGGGGCGCTGGCCACCGGGCTCTTCGCGACCAAGGCCGTCAACGACGCGGGCGGCGATGGCCTCTTCTACGGTAACCCGCACCAGCTCTGGGTTCAGCTGGTCGCCGTCGTCGTGACCTGGATCCTCGGGTTCGTGGTGACCACGATCATCCTCAAGGTGCTGGATGCCGTGATGGGGCTCAGGGTGACCGACGAGGACGAAGTGGCGGGCCTCGATCTCTCCCAGCACTCGGAGACAGCCTATGTGCTGGGAGGCTCGTCCTATGGGGAGTACTCGACCGGGACCGGCTCCGGCGCCTTCGCGGAAGCCATGAAGGCGGCTGAAGCCAAGGCGCGCTCCGGACACTAGGCAGGAGCGGTCCGGAGCGCTTGACGGGGCGAATCGGGCCTCGTAATGTTGACTGGCCGGTGGGGCAGAGGCGCCCCGCCGGCCCCCGAAGTTCCATCCCACGCTAGTGGACAAGGAGGCTGACGCATGACCCCGAAGGACGTTGTGAAAATGGCCAAGGAGAAAGGCGCCAAGATCGTCGATCTGCGCTTCATCGATCTCCCCGGCCTCTGGCAGCATTTCTCGATTCCGGTCTCGGAGCTCAAAGAGGACATCTTCGAGGAGGGCCTCGGCTTCGACGGATCCTCGATCCGTGGTTTCCAGACCATCGATGAATCGGACATGCTGCTCATGCCCGATCCGGCCACGGCCCAGATGGATCCGTTTACGGCCGTCCCAACGCTGGTGCTGATCTGCAACGTGAAGGATCCGGTGACCGGCAAGGCCTACAGCCGCGACCCCCGCTACGTCGCCCAGAAGGCGGAGGCCTACGTCAAAAAGTCGGGCGCCGCGGACACGGTCTACATCGGACCCGAGCTCGAGTTCTTCTTCTTCGACTCGATCCGCTTCGACCAGACCTACAACTCCGGCTACTACTTCATCGACTCCGAGGCCGGCTTCTGGAACTCGGGGCAGGAAAGCACGCCCGACCGGCCCAATCTGGGCTACAAGCCGCGCTACAAGCAGGGCTACTTCCCGGTGCCGCCCATGGACAAGTTCCAGGACATCCGCTCCGACATGGTGCTGGCGCTGGAGTCGGTAGGCGTCCGGGTCGAGGTGCATCACCACGAGGTGGCCACCGGCGGGCAGACCGAGATCGACATGCGCTTCGACACGCTGACCAAGATGGCCGACAAGGTTTGCTGGTACAAGTACTGCGCCAAGAACACGGCGAAGAAGTGGGGCAAGACGGCGACCTTCATGCCCAAGCCGCTCTTCCAGGACAATGGCTCGGGCATGCACACCCACCAGTCACTCTGGCGCAATGGCAAGAACCTGTTCTACGAGCGGGGCGGCTACGCCGATATCTCGAAGATGTGCCTGTATTACATCGGAGGCATCCTCAAGCACGCCCCGGCTCTGCTGGCCTTCATCGCGCCCAGCACCAATAGCTACAAGCGGCTCGTGCCCGGTTACGAGGCGCCGATCAATCTCGTCTACAGCCAGCGCAACCGCTCCGCCTGCATCCGCATCCCGATGTACAGCAAATCCGAGGGAGCCAAGCGCATCGAGTTCCGCACGCCCGACCCGACCTGCAACCCGTATCTGTCCTTCGCGGCCTGCGTGATGGCGGGGCTCGACGGCGTCGCCAATAAGATCGACCCGGGCAAGCCCGTGGACAAGGATCTGTACGAGCTGCCGCCGGCCGAGGCGAAGAAGATCAAGCAGCTGCCAGGGGCACTCGACATCGTGCTGGACAATCTCGAGAAAGATCACGAGTTCCTTCTCAAGGGCGACGTCTTCACGCCCGATCTTATCGAGACCTGGATCGACTACAAGCGCAAGAACGAGGTGGATCCCGTCCGGCTGCGTCCGCATCCGTACGAGTTCGCCCTCTACTTCGACATCTAGCTCTCGGCGGTCGACCGTTCCGCCCGGCGCATTCGCGCGCCGGGCGGAACGCCGCTCTCGTCTGACGACTGCTCACACGCTGAGCGTTCGGATCTGGCTGCTTGCCGGTTATGCAGATCCATCGGCTCCGGTGACGCGAATACCGCGCTTTCCCCTCGTTTGACCTCTGGCACTGTCCTTGCTCGATCAGCAGGCCATGAAGCCACGGTGGCGGGTGCTGATCGTGGACGACCATGTCCCATCGCGCTCAGCTGCTGCCGAGGCGGTCACGCTTGAGGGCGGTGAGGTGGTGGGGTACGGCAGCTGCGTCGAGGACGCCGTGCCGCTGGTCGAACGGCTGCATCCGGACGTGGCGGTGCTGGCGGTAGGGCTTCCCGATGGCGATGGGCTCGAGGCTGTGCGGCGCATCATGGCGGCGGCGCCATGCCCGCTCGTGCTGCTCACGAGCCGTACGGACGCTGTCGTCGCGGCGCGCGCTGTCGAGGCGGGTGTTCTCGGCTTTCTCGTCAAGCCGCTCCGCCAGCCGGAGCTCGCGCCGGCGCTCGATCTGGCCGTATCGCGCTTCCGGGAATTGGAGGCCGTCCGTCAGGAGAATCAGGCGCTCAAGCGCAAGCTCGAATCACGGAAGATCATCGATCGCGCCAAGGGCATCCTCATCCAGCGGCTCGGGCTCACCGAACCCGAGGCCTATCGGCGGCTGCAGAAGACCGCGATGGATACTCGCAAGCCCATCGCTGAGGTCGCGGAGGCTCTCCTGCTGACCGACGACCTCGGCCAGCCTCGCTCCTCCCGCTAGTCATCGCTGCCGATTTCTGAGGCAGCAATTCGACCTTGCCCACAAAGTGGGCAGAACAACGATCCGGAAAATTTGCAACTATCCGAAAACTCTCACCGCGATGGCGGGCACGGGCTTTGCTCCCCGCCTAGGCGGCGCACCTGGACAAAGGGGTCGGCGGTTGGCGCCGATGGAACCATTGGCCATGACCCAACGGCGGGTCGAACCACTCACCCCCACGTAGGCGGCGAAAGGAGAAGCGCATGGAAGGGCTTTCACGCAGGGACTTCCTCAAGACGACGGCGGCAGTCGGGGTCGGCGCCGCAGCGGGCCTGGGCTTCCCCGCCATCATCAAGGCGCAGGGAGGCGGCTCGGTCAAGATCGGTGTGCTGCACTCGCTCAGCGGCACCATGGCGATCAGCGAGGTCTCGCTCCGCGACGTCGTGCTGATGGCCGTCGAGGAGATCAATGCCAAGGGCGGGGTCATGGGCAAGAAGATCGAGCCCGTCGTCGTGGATCCGGCTTCGAACTGGGATCTCTTCGCCGAGAAGGCCAAGCAGCTGCTGCTCCAGGACAAGGTCGCCGTCGTGTTCGGGTGCTGGACCTCGGTGAGCCGGAAGTCGGTGTTGCCGGTCTTCGAGAACAACAACGGCCTGCTCTTTTACCCAGTGCAGTACGAGGGTGAGGAATGCTCGCGCAACGTCTTCTACACGGGCGCGACGCCGAACCAGCAGCTGATCCCCGCGGCCGAATACCTGATGTCCCGGGAAGGTGGCGGCTACAAGAAATTCTACCTGCTGGGCACCGACTACGTCTTCCCGCGCACGGCCAACAAGATCCTGCGTGCCTTCCTGCTCGCCAAGGGCGTCCCGGCCGACTCCATCGCCGAGGAGTACACGCCGTTCAATCACCAGGATTACCAGACGATCGTCGGCAAGATCAAGCGCTTCTCCTCGGGCGGCAGCGCCGCAGTGCTCTCGACGATCAACGGCGACAGCAACGTGCCCTTCTACAAGGAGTTCGCCAACCAGGGGCTGCGCTCGGAGAACGCCCCGATCATGGCCTTCAGCGTCGCCGAGGACGAGCTGCGCGGCATGGACACGTCCGCGCTGGTCGGCCACCTGGCGGCCTGGAACTACTACCAGTCGGTCGATACGCCGCAGAACAAGAAGTTCGTGCAATCGTTCAAAGCCTACGCCAAGAAGCACAACCTGCCCGGCGGGGACAAGCGCGTCACCGACGATCCGATGGAGGCGGGCTATTTCGGCGTCTATATCTGGAAGCAGGCGGTGGAGAAAGCCAAGAGCTTCGAGGTGGACGCCGTGCGCAAGGCCGTCTACGGCCAGGAATTCCTGGCGCCGGGCGGCAAGATCAAGATGGACGAGGCGAACCATCATACCTACAAGCCGGTGCTGATCGGCGAGATCCTCAAGGACGGCCAGTTCAAGGTCGTCTCCCGGTCGAAGGGCCTGGTCAAGGCCGAGCCGTGGAGCAAGTACACCAGCCCCGACAAGGGCTGCGACTGGGTCAAGGAAAAGGGTACCTACCAGAAGAAGGCCTAATCACGCTCGTGTTCACGCGTCTGCTGCTCGCGCTCGCGCTGCTGCCGGGGCTCGCCGCCCCCCCGGCAGCCGCGCAGGGCGTGCCTCCGGCTCCGGCGCCGGAGATCGCGAAGCATATCGGGGACGTCGCCTCGAGCGATGCGGCCGTCCAGGAAGGGGCGGCGGTGGCGCTCGGCAAGACGGGCGATCGCAAGATTCTGCCATTGCTCGAAGCGCTGCGCGAGGGCAGCGTCTACGTCCGGAGCCTCCCCGGGGGAAAGAAAGAAACGGTCGTCGTCGGGGACAAGGTCTCCGAAGGGGACAAGACCCTTGTGCCGCTGTTCAGCGCCTATGGCCGGCAGCCCCTGTTGGGCCCCGATGGCAAGCCGCTGCTCGTCGATCTGTCGAGCCTTCAGGAAGTATCGGCGGGGCGAAGCCTGAGGCTGGCGATCCGGCCGCTCATCGACGCCTTCTCTGGCCAGAGCGATCTCGCGAACCCGGATCCGGCCGTGCGGCGGGCCGCGGCGACTAAGATCGGCTTCGCCGGCGATCCCGCCGGGCTTCCTGCCCTCACCGAGGCGCTCGCCAAGGAGCAGGATCGCTGGGTCCGGCATTCCATCGAAGAAGGCATGGCGCTCATCCATCTGAGTCAGGATAGCGAGGCCGCGCGCGTGATAGCCGCCCGCCGGCTCGGCGAGCTCAAAAGCGCCAATGCCGTCGAGCGTCTCTACCAGCTGATCGGCGACCCGCAGGCGCCGGTCGCACTCCAGCAGGCGGCCCGCGACGCCATCAAGCGAATCGAGCGCTGGGGGCTGTTGACTCAGGCCATCGAGATCGGCTTCCAGGGCCTGTCGTTGTCCTCCATCCTGCTCCTGATGGCCTTGGGACTGGCCATCATTTTCGGCCTCATGGGCGTGATCAATATGGCCCATGGCGAGTTGATGGCGCTCGGCGCGTATGCCACCTTCGTGACCCAGAACTGGTTCTCGGCGAACCTGCCGGGCTCGTTCGACTATTACTTTCTGATCGCGCTGCCGGTCTCATTCCTGGTTGCGGGGAGCGCGGGCCTCGTCCTCGAGCGCGGGATCATCCGCTTCCTCTACGGGCGACCCCTGGAAACCCTGCTCCTGACATGGGGCGTGAGCCTGATCATCCAACAGGGGCTGCGGGTGTGGTTTGGCGCGGCCAATGTGGACGTGACCGCGCCCCGGTGGCTGTCGGGCGGCATCCCGGTCATGATCGGCGTGCAGCTTCCGTATAACCGGCTGTTCATCATCGGACTGGCGACCGTCTGTGTCGCCGGAATGTACCTGCTCCTGTTTCGGACGGATGCGGGCCTGCGTATCCGCGCGGTGACCCAGAACCGCGGCATGGCGGCCTCGCTCGGCGTGCGCGCCCGGCGCGTGGACGCGCTAACCTTCGCGCTGGGCGCCGGCCTGGCCGGGCTGGCCGGCTGCGCGCTGACCCAGATCGGCAATGTGGGCCCGGAGCTGGGTCAGAACTACATCGTCGATTCGTTCATGGTGGTGGTCACGGGCGGGGTCGGCAAGCTCCTGGGCAGCATCTTGGCCGCCGTCGGCATCGGCGGCTTGAACAAAATCATCGAGCCCTCCATGGGCGCCGTATTCGGCAAGGTCCTCATCCTCGTCCTCGTGATCCTGTTCATCCAGCGCCGCCCGTCGGGGCTGTTCGCGGCGAAGGGACGCTATGCGGACTCCTGAGCCCTGGTTCCTGTTGATCGCCGCGGCGGCTCTGGTGGTCGTCCTGCCAGCGCTCAACGCGTTGCCCGACGGCTCGCCCTTGCGGGTGAGCGATTTCACCCTGAACCTGTTCGGCAAGTTCCTCGCCTACGCGATCCTGGCGCTCGGCCTCGACCTCATCTGGGGCTACACGGGCGTGCTGTCGCTGGGACACGGCGTCTTTTTCGGGCTGGGGGCCTACGCGATGGGCATGCATCTCATGCTCGAGATCGGTACCCAGAGCGTCTACCGGGACGTGCTGCCGGATTTCATGGTCTGGAATCGGGTGACCGAGCTGCCACTGTTCTGGAAGCCGTTCTACAGCGGGGCGTTCACCGTGTTCGCGGTGCTCGCCGTTCCCGCCATCGTTGCGGGGATCTTCGGATTCCTGACTTTTCGCAGCCGCATCCGCGGCGTGTATTTCTCGATCATCACCCAGGCGCTGGCACTCTCCGCCTGGCTCATGTTCAATCGCAACGCGATGAACCTCGGCGGCACCAATGGCCTCTCCGGCTTCAAGAGCGTGTTCGGCTTCACGCTGAACGATGCCCGCACCCAACGGGCCCTCTACGTGACGACGGCGCTGTGCCTCTGCGGTGCCTACCTGCTCTGCCGTTGGATCATCGCGTCGCCGGCCGGCAAGGTGCTTGTCGCCATTCGCGACAGCGAGACCCGGGTGCTCTTCTCCGGCTATTCGCCGGCGGCCTTCAAGCTATTCGTGTTCGTGGTGTCGGCGGTGCTGGCGGGCGTCGCCGGCGCGCTCTACGTCCCCCAGGTCGGCATCATCACGCCGGCGAAGATCGGGGTGCTGCCCTCCATCGAGATGATCATCTGGGTGGCCGTGGGTGGGCGTGGAACGCTGCTGGGCCCGGTGGTGGGCGCCGTGGGCGTCAGCTGGCTTCAGAGCATCCTGACGACGAGCTATCCGGACCTCTGGCTGTTCGTCTTGGGCGGCCTGTTTGTGAGCGTGGTCCTCTTCCTGCCCGACGGCGTGGTTGGTAGCTGGCAGCGGGTGATCATGGGGCTTCTCGGAGGCCGGAAGGCGCTGGCCTCTCGCGCCAAGGGCGCCGCGGCGCCCGAGGGGACCCGCCCGTGACCGCCGCGGCCTCCCAGCACGGCTCCATCATCTATCTCGAGGACGTCACCGTCGACTTCGACGGCTTCAAAGCCCTGCGCGATCTCAACTTCTACATGGACTACCGCGAGCTGCGGGTGGTCATCGGACCCAATGGCGCCGGCAAGACGACCCTGCTCGACGTGATCTCGGGGAAGGTCCAACCCGCCACCGGACGTGTCATCTTCGGCAAGAACACCGATCTGGCCGGCCGCCGGGAGAACGAGATTGCCGCGCTCGGCATCGGACGCAAGTTCCAGACTCCGTCGATCTTTGGCAACCTTAGCGTGCGCGAGAACCTCGAGCTGTCCGTCGCCCGGCGCAGCAAAGGCGTGCTGGCGACGCTGCGCGCGCGGCTCGACGGCGAACAGCGGCGCCAGGTTGACGAGACCCTGGAGAGCATCGGACTCGCGGCCCAGGCGGGGGAGCGCGCCGGCGGCTTGAGCCACGGCGAGAAGCAGTGGCTCGAGATCGGCATGGTCATGGTCCAGCAGTCCGAGCTGCTGCTGGTCGACGAGCCGGTCGCGGGGATGACGGACGAAGAAACCGAGAAGACGGCGCGGCTGCTCCGGACCGTCGCCGAGGACCGCTCGGTGCTGGTCATCGAGCACGATATGGAGTTCGTGCGGAACATCGCGCGCACGGTGACCGTGCTTCACGAGGGCAGCGTGCTCTGCGAGGGACCGGTCGAACAGGTCCAGCAGGACGAGCGGGTCATGGAGGTGTACCTCGGGCGCAGCCGCGCAGCGGCGGGAGCCGCCCATGCTTGAGATCCAGGGCGTCAATGTCGCCTACGGTGAGAGCCAGGTCCTGTGGGACGTGTCGCTCGACGTGCCCGAGGGCGGCGTGGTCTGCCTCATGGGACGCAATGGCGTGGGCAAGACAACGCTGCTCAAGGCCGTGATGGGCCTGCTGCCGGTCCGGTCGGGCCGCATCCTGTACGACGGGGTAGACCTGGTCGGGCGGCGGCCGGAGGAGCGGGTGGCGCGAGGCATCGGCTATGTCCCCCAGGGCCGCGACATCTTTCCGAACCTGACGGTCCGCGAAAATCTTCGCATGGGGATTCTCGGCGCCCGGCACAATGGCAACGGCGGGGCGCGCGAGGCGCTCGACGAGATCTTCGCCCTCTTTCCGCGGCTTAAACAGCTGCTGGGACGCAAGGGCGGCGTATTGTCGGGCGGCGAGCAGCAGCAGCTCGCCATCGCCCGTGTGTTGCTGGCGCGGCCCAAGCTGCTGCTGATGGACGAGCCCACCGAGGGCATCCAGCCGTCGGTGATCCTGCAGATCGAAGACGCCATCGAGCGCATCAAGGCGCAGGGGATCGCGGTGCTGCTCGTGGAGCAGTACCTGGAGTTCGCCTGGCGGCTCGCCAACTCCTACGCCATCATGCGGAAGGGCACCATCGTGTCGCGGGGAGCCACCGCCGAGCTTCGCCAGGATATGGTCAGGCACCACCTGACCGTGTAGCGGGAGAGCGGCCCCGGCCGCACCGCGAGGGTCCAATTGAGGACAACTAGGAGGTCAGTATGACTGAACGCTCCGGGACGGAAGACTTCGAGCGGCTGGTCGATGCCGCCTTACCGTCCCTGGTTCGCGAGGCTGCGGGCGCGGAAGGCGGGCGGCTGTATCGCAGCGTCATGGCGCGCGTGGAGCTGCCGCTGCTCCGCCAGGCGCTCGAGCTGTCCGGCGGCAACCAGCTCAAGGCCGCCCGCCTGCTCGGCATCAATCGCAATACGCTGAGGAAGCGGCTGCGCCTACTCGGGCTGCTACCGGCGGCTGGAGTGAACGGCAAGAGCGCGCGCTGAGCGGGTGGCGGGCTGCCCGGGCCCCCTGTACACTGCCTCGCCATGCGGGCCCGTGCCGCCCTCCTCCTGCTGTTCTTCGTGTCGGCCGGCTGCGCCACGGTCGGCACCGAGCCCCTGCCGGGCCAGCCGCTCCATCACGTCGAGTATGGCTTCCGCAATATCAATCCCGTGTTCAGCCGGCCCGGCGGCTGGACGCGCTGGACGTTCTTCGCCCGTCGGGCCTGGCACTCGATCACCACGACGCGCGAGTTCGAGGCCCCGCGCATCGCCAATGACGGCAGCGCGCTCCGCGCGGGCAGCGAGAACCCGAGCATCACTTGGATCGGGCATTCGACTCTCCTCGTCCAGCTGGACGGCCTCAACGTGCTCACGGATCCACACTGGGGCCAGCGCGCGAGCCCGCTTTCCTGGGTTGGGCCGCGTCGGCTGAGCGCACCCGGCCTCGCCTTCGAGGACCTGCCCCGCGTCGACGTAGTCGTCATCTCGCATGACCATTACGACCACCTGGATCTTGGCACCGTCAAGCGCCTGGCCACGGCCCACGACCCGCTCTTCCTCGTGCCGCTCGGGCTCAAAGCGTGGTTCGCCGAGAACGGCATGGCCCGCGTGGAGGAGCTGGACTGGTGGCAGGCCTACGAGCACCGCGGGGTGCGCTTCGTCTGTGTGCCCGCCCAGCATTTCGCCCAGCGAACCCTCGTGGACGGCAATACGCGGCTCTGGGGGTCGTGGGCCATCCTGGGCGTGGAGCGGCGGCTCTTCTTCGGCGGCGACAGCGGCTATTTCACCGGCTTCAGGGAAGCGGGTGAGCGATTGGGCCCCTTCGACCTGGCCGCCATCGCCATCGGCGCCTACAAGCCCGCCGAGATCATGAAGTCGGTCCACACCAGCCCGGAGGAGGCCGTGCAGGCCTTCCTCGACCTTCAGGCCCGGGCCTTGCTCGGCATCCACTGGGGGACGTTTGACATGGCCGAGGAGCCGCTCGACGAGCCGCCGGTGCGGATGATCGCCGAGGCCCGGCGCCGTGGCATCGAGCCGGAGAGCGCCTGGATCTTCAGGCTGGGAGAGACGCGGCGCTGGTAACATAGCGGCGCATGACCAGCCGGGTGCTCATCGTCGAGGACGAAACCGACATCCGGGACCTGCTGGCCTTCCACCTCGAGCGCGAAGGCTATCAGGTCTCCAAGTCGCGTACCGGGATCGACGCGCTCCGCCAGATCAAGGCCTCGCCGCCCGACCTGATCCTTCTCGACATCATGTTGCCCGAGCTGGACGGCCTCGAGGTGTGCCGGCGCCTTCGCCGCGAATCGGGCACTGCGGGGCTGCCAGTCGTGATGCTCACGGCCAAGGGCGACGAGGTCGACCGCGTGCTGGGCCTCGAGTTGGGCGCCGACGACTATATCGTCAAGCCATTCTCCCCCAAGGAAGTCGTGGCGCGCGTTCGGGCCGTGCTCAGGCGCGCGCGGCCGCGGGCTGGGGCCGAGCGCATTGTCACAGGCCGGCTCAGCATCGATCCGGGCCGGCACGTCGTCTCGGTGGGCAATACGCCCGTACAGCTCACGCCGAAGGAGTTTGAGTTGCTGCGCGCGCTCGCAGAAGCTGAGGGGCGCGTGCTCTCACGGGAGTTCCTCCTGGATCACGTGTGGGGCTACGCGGCCGCCAGCGAGATCGAGTCCCGCACGGTCGACGTCCATGTCCGGCGGCTGCGCGTGAAGCTGGGCGACGACGGCCGACGCATCAGCACGGTGAAGAGCGTCGGGTATCGCCTGGAGCCGGCGCCCTGATCTGGCGCCGCCTCATTCGGAGGGTCCGGCGCCGCATCGCGCTCGAGCTGACCCTGGCTCTGGTCGGATTCGTGGCCTTCGCGCTTCTCGTAGGCGGCTTCTACCTCAAGCGGGCGCTCGAGGAATTCGCAGTCGAGTCCCTCGAGGCCCGGCTGGCCTCGGTGGGCCAGGTCCTCCAGGACGACGCCCGAGGTCTCCTTCGCGAGGCGGCGCGGCCCGGAGAGGCGCAGCGGGTCCTCGCCCTCGCCGCGGAGCGATCCGGCTCGCGCATCACGCTCATCGCTCCCGCCGGGCGCGTGGTGGGCGAATCGGAGCGTCGGCCTGAAGACTGGAGCGCGATGGAGAATCATGCGGGGCGGCCCGAGGTGAAGGCGGCTCTGGGCGGGCAAGTCGGGCGGGATCTGCGCCGCAGCGCCACGCTGGAGGCGCCGCTGCTGTATGTCGCCGTTCCGGTGCGCGACGGGGGACACATCATCGGCGTGCTGCGGCTCGCCTTGCCGCTGACGGCAGTCACGGCGTCGTACGCGACCGTGCACCGGGTCATGCTGCTGGGCGGGGCTCTGGCCCTCCTGGTCGCGCTCGGCATCGGCATCGTCGTGGCGGGCCGCGTGACCCGCCCGGTGATCGAGATGCAGTCCATCGCCCGCCAGATGAGCGAGGGCAACTTCTTCGTCCGCGCGCCGACCCGCTCGCCCGACGAGATCGGTACCCTGGGCCGCTCGCTGAACGTGATGGCGGGACGGCTGCGCGAGAAGATCCAGGACCTGCAGCAGGAGCAGTCCAAGTTGACCGCGATCCTGGACGCCATGGTGGAAGGCGTCATCGCCGTGGACGGGCACGAGCACATCGTGCTGATGAACGAGCGCGCCCGTGTGATCTTCGGCCTCGGGCCCGGGCGCGGAGAGCGCAAGCCCTTTCTGGAGGTCATCCGGAATGCCGAGCTGCACCAGGTCTTCCGCGACAGTCGCGAAGCACCCGAAGGAAACGTGCTGCGCCGCGAGGTCCGGGTAACCGGGTCCGCCGACCGCCTCCTCCAGGTCCACGCGGTGCTCCTCCGGCTGACGGGCGGCGAGCTGGGGCTCGTGATGGTTCTCCATGATGTCACTTCGCTCCGCCGGCTCGAGCAGATCCGCACCGAGTTCGTCGCCAATGTCTCGCATGAGCTGCGGACCCCGCTGACCGCGATCCAGGGTTACCTCGAGACGCTCTTGGCCGGGGCGCTGGACGAGCCGGAGAACGCCCGTCGGTTCCTGGAGATCGTCTTTCGCCACACCGAGCGGCTGGGGAGGCTGATCAACGACTTGACCGACCTGTCCGATATCGAGCTGGGCAAGGTCTCGCTGTCGCTCCAGCCGCTGCCTCTGGACGAGGTCGTCGAATCGGTGGTGGCGATGATGCGGCCCCGGGCGGAAAGCGGGGGAGTCGCGGTTCGCGTGGAGCTGCCGGCCGGATTGCCCGCGGTGCGGGCCGACGACGATCGGCTGACTCAGATCCTCGTGAATCTGGTGGACAATGCCGTCAAGTACACGGGGCGCGGCGGCACAGTTAGCATCTCCGCGCGCGAGGTTGGTGACGGAATGCTCGAGGTGGCGGTTGCCGACACGGGGATCGGCATCCCCGCGTCCGATCTGCCCCGGATCACCGAGCGCTTCTACCGCGTGGACAAGGCGCGCTCGCGCGAGCTGGGCGGCACCGGGCTCGGCCTCGCCATCGTCAAGCACCTGGTGATGGCCCACGGGGGCGAGCTCAAGCTTGAAAGCGAGGTCGGGAAGGGCACGATCGCGCGCTTCACCTTGCTGACCGAGAAGCCCGCCTAGCGCGCTCCCGCTTGCAGGTTGTTACACAAGGTTTACCCGCCTGTCATCGTCGTGTAACGGCGCCGCGGCACGCTCTGGCCATGACGACGGCTATGGCGAAGCCCAGCGTGCTGGCGGTCGAGGACGAGCCCGACGTGGCCGATCTGATCCGCTACCATCTCGAGAAAGCCGGATACAATGTCCGACTGACCGCCAGCGGCGCCGAAGCCATCCGGCAAGCCCGGGACGCCCCGCCCAGCCTGATCCTGCTCGACCTCATGGTGCCCGAGGTCAACGGATGGGAAGTGTGCCGGCGCCTCAAAGGTGAGCCTGCGACGCGGGGAATTCCGGTGATCATGCTCACGGCCCGGGCGGACGAAGGCGACAAGATTCTCGGCTTCGAGCTCGGGGCCGACGACTACGTGACGAAGCCGTTTTCGCCGCGCGAGCTCCTCTTGCGGATCCGCGCCGTCGTCAGGCGCGCGGAGACGGATCCCCGCTCGGAGGTGCCCAAGGTGCAGGTGGGCCCGCTCGAGATCGATTGCGAGCGCTTCGAGGTCACCATGCAGAGCCGGCGTGTGCTCCTCACCCCCAGGGAATTCACGCTGCTCACCGCACTGGCGCGGCGGCCCGGCCGGGTGTTCCCGCGTGACGAGTTGCTGGACCTGGTCTGGGGGCAGGACGGCCTCGTGGAGCCCCGCACCGTGGACGTCCACGTCGCCCGGCTCCGCGCGAAGTTCTTTTCCGCCGGACTTCCAGACCCGGGCATCGAGACCGTTCGGGGTGTCGGCTATCGCCTCGGAGAGCCCGACTGAGGTTATCGCCCGCAATGTTTACAGATTTGTAACGCGGCGGTAATGCGTCCGTAACCCTGCGTCCGCACACTGTTACACACATAAAGGAGACCAGTGATGACGCGATCGACGACGCGGGGCCGACTAGTCGGAGCGATTCTAGGTGGCTTGGTCCTCGGATCGGCCGCGGTTCTGGCTCCAGTCTTGGCCGAGATGCTGATGAACGGGGCCGGGGCGACCTTCCCGTACCCGATCTATTCGAAGTGGTTCGATGAGTACGCGAAGATCGATCAGGGCGTCAAGTTCAACTATCAATCCATCGGCAGCGGCGGTGGGATCCGTCAGATCACCGAGCGGACCGTGGATTTTGGTGCCTCCGACGGACCGATGACGGATGACCAGATCAAGAAGGCGCCGGGAGAGTTGTTTCACATCCCGATGGTGCTCGGCGCGGTCGTCGCCACTTACAACGTGCCCGGCAACCCCAAGCTCTACCTCACCGGTGAGGTGCTCGCCGACATCTTCTTCGGCAAGATCACCAAGTGGAACGACGATCGGATCAAGGCCCTCAATGCGGGCGTCAGCCTCCCGGGCGATCCGATCATCGTTGTGCACCGCTCCGACGGCAGCGGCACGACCTATATTTGGGTGGATTACCTGTCGAAGGTAAGCAAGGAGTGGGAGCAGAAGGTGGGCCGCGGGACCTCGGTCAAGTGGCCCGTGGGGCTGGGCGGCAAGGGCAATGAAGGCGTCGCGGGGCAGGTGAAGAACACGCCGGGCGCCCTGGGCTACGTCGAGCTGGCCTATGCCATCACCAACAAGCTCCCCGTGGCGTCCGTCCGGAACCCCGCCGGCAAGTTCATCGAGCCGACGATCGCGAGCACCACGGCCGCCGCGGCGGGCGCGGCGGCCAATATGCCTGCCGACTTCAGGGTCTCGCTGACCAACCCGCCGGGCGAGGCTGCGTATCCGATCGCGAGCTTCACCTGGCTGCTGGTTTACAAGGATCAGGCCGACGAGGCCAAGGGCAAGGCGTTGGTGAAGTTCCTGTGGTGGGCCATACACGAAGGCCAGCGCTATTCCTCGGACCTGCTCTACGCGCCGCTCCCGGCCCCCGTCGTCAAGCAAATCGAGGCCAAGATCCGCCAGATCAACCACCAGGGGAAGCCGCTGCTGGCCGCCCGCTGATATGGTCGAAAGCCGCATGAGCGGGGGAAGGGTCGCCGAAGGGCTGCCTCTCCCTCGCGTCTTTTTGATGCGCGCCGGAGGACGCATCTGGGGCGACCTGATCTTCACCGGAATCGTTCGCAGCTGTGTGGGTGTGTTCGTCCTGATCATGGTCGGCATCGTCGGCGCCCTCGCCTACGAGTCGCTTCCCGCGATCAAGCACTTCGGCCGGCGCTTCATCGTCACCTCCAACTGGGATCCGGTAGTCGAGAGCTTCGGGGCTCTGCCGTTCATCTACGGCACCCTGGTCTCGTCGCTCCTCGCCATGTGCTTCGCCGTTCCGCTCGGCATCGGCGCCGCGATCTATCTGGCGGAGTTGGCGCCGTTCTGGATCCGGCCACCTATCGGCTTCCTGATCGAGCTCCTCGCCGCCGTGCCCAGCGTCGTCTACGGACTGTGGGGGATCTTCGTGCTGGCGCCGTGGCTTCGCGTGTGGCTTCAGCCGGCCCTGGGTACGACGCTCGGATTCCTGCCGCTGTTCCAGGGACCGCCGTACGGGGTCGGGATGCTGGCCGCCGGGATCATTCTCGCGGTCATGACGGTGCCGTTCATCGCGACGGTGAGTCGCGAGGTGCTGCTGGCCGTCCCGAACACGCAGCGCGAGGCCGCGCTGGCGCTGGGCGCGACGCGCTGGGAGACGACACGGCTCGCGGTGCTGCGCTACGGACGTTCGGGGTTGATCGGCGCCGTCCTGCTCGGGCTCGGTCGTGCGCTGGGGGAAACCATGGCAGTGACCATGGTGATCGGGAACCGGCCGGAGATCTCGGCCTCGCTGTTCGCCCCCGGCTACACGATGGCCAGCGTCCTGGCCAATGAGTTCACCGAAGCGACGTCGGACCTCTACTTGTCGGCTCTCGTGGAGATCGGGCTGCTGCTGCTGGGCGTGACCGTCGTCGTGAACGCGCTGGCGCGGCTGCTGGTGTGGAGCGTGGGCGGTTCCATGAAGGCGGTGCGGGAATGAGCGGGCTCTCCCGGCGCCGGACCGTCAACGCGGTGATGAATGTCCTCGCGGGGTCGGCGGCGTTCGTGGTGATCCTGCCGCTTGTTCTCGTCTTCGCCTTTCTCATCTACCAGGGCGGCACGTCGCTCAACCTGGACTTCTTCACCCGTCTGCCGAAGCCTGTCGGCGAGCCTGGCGGCGGTATGGCCAATGCCATCATCGGCACGCTGATCCTCATCGCGCTGGCCTGCGGGCTCGGCCTGCCCGTCGGAATTCTCGGGGGCCTGTATCTCGCCGAATCGCGCGACCGCCGCATGCCCTGGGTGGTGCGTTTTCTGGCCGACGTGCTCAACGGCGTGCCGTCCATCGTGATCGGGATCTTCGCCTATACCCTCGTGGTGCGGCCGATGCGCCATTTCTCCGCGCTGGCCGGCGGGGTGGCTCTCGGGGTCATCATGGTTCCCATCGTCCTGCGCACCACCGAGGAGATCGTCCGCCTGGTGCCGGCCTCGCTCCGCGAGGCGGGCCTGGCCCTCGGCCTCCCCCAGTGGAAGGTCACGGTCCGCGTAGTCCTCACCACCGCGCGCGCCGGCATCATCACGGGAGTGATGGTCGCTATCGCGCGCATCGCGGGGGAGACCGCGCCGCTGCTCTTCACTGCGTTCGGCAATCGTTTTGGATATCACGGGCTGGATCAGCCGATCGCGGCGCTGGCGCTGCAAATCTTCGCGTACGCAATCTCGCCCTTCGACGACTGGCACCGCCAGGCGTGGGCGGGCGCCCTCGTGCTGATTTCCATGGTCTTCCTCGTCAGCCTCGCCGCTCGGCTGGCGACGAGCGGACTGCAACGTCAGGCCCGGAGGTGAACATGGCGGATGGCATCTCGGTGTCTGAGCTCAACGCGTGGTTCGGGGAGAACCACGTGCTCAGGAACATCTCGCTGCGGGTGCCCGCCAATGGCGTGACGGCAGTCATTGGGCCCTCGGGCTGCGGCAAGTCCACGTTCATCCGGTGTATCAACCGGATGCACGAGGTGGTCCCGGGGGCCCGCGTCGAGGGCCAGATACTATTGAACGGCGAGAACGTGTACGGTCCTGGCGTGGATCCGGTCCTCATCCGCCGGCGGATCGGCATGGTCTTCCAGAAGCCGAACCCGTTCCCGACCATGTCCGTATGGGACAATGTCGCGGCCGGGCTCCGGCTGGGCGGCGTTCGGGACCGGGCCGTCCTCGCCGATTCGGTGGAGCGGGCGCTTCGCCACGCGGCGCTGTGGGACGAGGTCAAGGACGACCTGGACAAATCGGGCATGAGCCTATCGGGCGGCCAGCAGCAGCGCCTCTGCATCGCCCGCGCCCTGGCCGTCCAGCCCGAGGTGCTCCTGATGGACGAGCCCTGCTCGGCCCTCGACCCGATCGCGACGGCCAAGATCGAAGAGCTGATCCTGGACCTCAAGAAGGAGCTCACCATCGTCATCGTGACGCACAATATGCAGCAGGCGGCCCGCGTCTCCGAGTGGGCCGGCTTCTTCCTGATGGGCGAGCTCGTGGAGGTCGGCGTGACCAGGGAGCTGTTCACGACGCCTCACGATAAGCGCACGGAAGACTACATTACCGGTCGCTTCGGTTAACCCAGGGAGCAGGAACCATGCAAAGGCATTTTCACGAAGAGATCGAGGCGCTCAAGCAAACCTTGCTCGCCATGGGCGGGCTGGTGGAGGACCAGATCCGGCGGGTCATGCAGGCGCTGCTCGAGCGCAATGATGCCCTGGCGCTGGAGGTGATCGAGCGAGATCGGCAGGTCAATGCCTATGACGTCGAAGTGGACGAGACCTGCGTCAACCTGCTCGCGCTCCACCAGCCCGCGGCGGGCGATCTGCGCTTCATCACCACAGCCATGAAGATCGTCACGGATCTCGAGCGGATCGGCGACCAGGCCGTGAACATCGCCCAGCGCGCGCTCGAGCTGAGCCAAGAGCCTCAGCTCAAGCCCTATATCGACTTGCCGCGCATGGCCGAGAAGGCGCAGCGCATGGTCAAGGAGAGCCTTGACGCCTTCGTGGCGCGCGACACGGAGCTCGCACGCCGCGTGTGCGCCGCCGACGGCGAGGTCGACGCCCTCAAAGAGCAGATCTTCCGCGAGCTGCTCACCTTCATGATGGAAGACGCGCGGACGATCCCGCGTGCCATCCGCCTCATCCTCATCTCGCGCTTCATGGAGCGGGTCGCCGACCACGCGACCAATATCGCCGAGATGGTGGTCTACATGGTCGAAGGAAAGATGGTCCGACATACATTGGCCTAGCGAGGCCGCCGTGTATACTGCTTCTGTGAGTCCCGAGCGTCGCTACCATCTTCAGAACGAAGAGGCCAATCGGCAGCTGGACGCGCTTCTCGAGCGCCTGCGCGTCCCCGAGCGGAGCTGGCCCTTCTACGCCGAGATGCTCACCACCGTCCTCAAGATGTTCGAGGACGGCGCCGATCTGGGCGACATCAAGATCGCCAATGCGGCGTTCAAAGAGCTGCGCTACGGCTTCAAGGTCTTCGCGCCGTACCGTCACGTCCCCAAGGTCACCGTCTTCGGCTCGGCGCGGACCGCCGCCGACCATCCCGTGTCGGAGCAGGCCTACGGCTTCGGCAAGCGCATGACGCAGGCCGGGTGGATGGTGATCACGGGCGCGGGCAGCGGCATCATGGGCGCTGCGCAGGAAGGCGCCGGGCGGGAGCGCTCGTTCGGGCTGAACATCCGGCTGCCGTTCGAGCAGGAAGCCAATCCCTGGATCGCCGACGACCCCAAGCTCATCTCGTTTAAGTATTTCTTCACGCGCAAGCTCTTCTTGGTCCGCGAAGCCCACGCGATGGCCTTTTTTCCCGGCGGCTTCGGCACCTGCGACGAGGCGTTCGAGAGCCTGACCTTGATGCAGACGGGCAAATCGACCGTGGTGCCGCTCGTGCTGGTGGACGAGCCGGGCGGGACCTTCTGGAAGAGCTTCGAGGAGTTCCTCAGGCGCGAGATGGTGGCGAAAGGGATGATCCACGCCGACGATCTCAAGCTCTTCCGGATCACGGATGACGTGGAGGAGGCGGCGGCCGAGATCGAAGGCTTCTACCGCGTCTACCATTCGCTGCGCTACGTGCGCGACGACCTGGTGCTGCGGCTGCGCAGATCTCTTGAGCCGACCCGGCTCGCCGACCTCAACGCCCGCTTCGCTGACATCCTCGCGGGCCCGGCCACTCAGGCGCCGGGGCCGCTCGACGCGGAAGCGGAAGAGCTACCCGATCTGCCACGGATGATCCTGCCCTTCAACCGCACCGATTTCGCCCGCCTGCGCGAGCTTCTCGACTTCATCAACGCGAGCTAGTCGCCCCTCACCCTGACCCTCTCCCCAGAGGGGAGAGGGAGCGGCTGAAGAATCCCTCTCCCCCATTGGGGGGAGAGGGCAAGGTGAGGGGGCTATTCGGCTTCTTCGCGCTCTTCGGTGATCTGGCAGGCGGTGCAGACCCAGGTGCGCAGCAGGGTGACGCGCTTGGGATCGCGCCGCAGCGTCCACGGGATCATCTTCTTGGCGCCGCAGCGCGGGCAGGTGGCGGTTTGCTGGCCCGGCTGGACTTCGGACGGAAGCCAGGGGATCTTCGGCTTCATGGCGCGGATTATATCGTAAGCTTCCGCCGTGCCCGCCCCCTATCTCGTCCTGCTCGCCGCCAATATCCTGTACGCGACAAGCTATACGGTGACGCGCGTCGTGCTGGCCGATGTGGGTCCGGCCACCTTGGGATTGGCGCGGCTCGTGATCGGCGCGGCCATCCTCGTGCCCTGGGCGCTCGCTCAGCGCCAGCCGGGGATACGGTTGTCGCGGGCCGATCGGTGGAGCGTCTTCTGGATGGGGCTTCTGGGCTTCGCGGGCGCGTTCGTGCTGGGCAACTGGGGCATCGCGCGCTCCACGGCCAGCAATGCGGCGCTGCTGATCACGGTCGAGCCCGCCTCGCTCATTCTCTTTTCGCCGCTCGTGCTCGGCGAGCGCCTGGCGCTGCGCGAGGGGATAGGTGCCGCGCTCGCCATGGGCGGCGCCGTCCTCGTCGTCCTCAACGGCATCCCCGGCGTGACGCTGGGCCTGGCGCCGCACTGGCGCGGCGACCTGCTGCTGATCCTCTCGGGGCTGGCCTATGCCTCGTATTCGCTCCTGGGGCGGGAGGTGCTGGGCCGGCATCGCGTCATGCCCGTCACCGCCTGGTCCATCCTGTGGGGCGCGGCGGCCATGCTGCCGCTGGCAATCCTGGAATGGGCGGGCGGTCATCGGCCCGCCTGGACGCCGGCGGCGGTGGCGGGCACGCTCTACCTGGGCATTGTCATCACTGCGCTGGCCTACACGGCCTGGAACTACGCGCTCGAGCGGGTGGAAGCCCCGCGGGCGGCCATCTTCCTCAATGCGCAGCCGCTGGTGGGCGCCTTGCTCGGCATCTGGCTGCTCCACGAGCCGCTGACGCCCTACACGGTGGCGGGCGGCGCCCTCATCCTGACGGGACTGCACCTGACGGTGAAAGCGGGCCGGGTAGGCTAAAATAGCCGCATGAGACGGGTGCGGATCGCGCTGGCCCAGGTCAATGCGACGGTGGGCGCCGTCGAGGCCAATGCCCGCCTGGTCCTCGACTGGATGGAGCGGGCGCGCGCGCTCGGCTGCGATGTCGTGGCCTTCCCCGAGCTCATGCTGACGGGCTATCCGCCCGAAGATCTCCTCTTCAAGCCGGCCTTCATCGAGGCGAACCGGAAAGCGCTGGCCGACGTGGCGCAGCAGAGCCAGGACATCACCGCCGTGGTGGGCTTCGTGGACAAGCGCGACGACATCTTCAACGCCGCGGCCGTGCTCCACGACGGCGCGCACGTCGGGACCTACCACAAGCAATACCTGCCCAACTACGGCGTCTTCGACGAGAACCGCTACTTCCAGGCCGGGACCGAGTCGCCCGTCTTCGCGCTGGGCGAAACGGTGATCGCGGCCAATATCTGCGAGGACATCTGGTACCCCACGGGCCCGACCACGCTGCAGGCCCTGGCCGGCGCCGAGCTGGTAATCACCATCAACGGCTCGCCGTATCACGCCGGCAAGGCGCAGTACCGCGAGAAGATGCTCGCGACGCGCGCCGCCGACGACCTGGTCTGCCTGGCGTTCGTCAACATGGTGGGCGGACAGGATGAGCTGATCTTCGACGGCCAGTCCTTCATCTTCAACGAGCGCGGCGAGCGCATCGCCCGGGGCCGCGCGTTCGAAGAAGACCTCATCGTCACGGACCTGGACCTGGACGAAGTGTTCCGGGCGCGGCTCCACGATTCCCGCCGCCGCAAGGAGAAGCTGCGCACGGGCGCGGCGGTGCGCCGGATCTCATTGCCGCCGTTGCCGCAGCGCGAGCGGCCCAAGCTGCCGCCCCATGAGATCGCGGTGCTCGAGCCAGTGGAGGAGGTGTATCAGGCCCTCGTGCTCGGTACGCGCGACTATGTCCGGAAGAACGGCTTCTCCCATGTCGTGCTCGGCCTGTCGGGCGGCATCGATTCGTCCCTCGTGGCGGCCATCGCCTGCGACGCCCTCGGCCCGGCCAACGTGACGGGGATGACGATGCCGTCGCCCTTCTCGTCGGCCGGAACGCGGCGGGATGCCACGCGGCTGGCCCGGAGCCTCGGTATCGAGTTCCTCAAGCTGCCCATCACGGGCGTCTTCAAAGCCTACCGCCGGGCCCTGGCCAAGCCCTTCAAGGGCCTGAAAGAGGACGTCACCGAGGAGAATCTTCAGGCGCGCATCCGCGGCAACTACCTGATGGCGCTCTCGAACAAGTTCGGCTGGCTGGTGCTGACCACCGGGAACAAGAGCGAGATCGCCGCCGGCTACACCACGCTCTATGGCGACATGGCGGGCGGCTTCGCCGTGATCAAGGACGTGCCCAAGACGCTCGTCTACCAGATCGCCGAGCACGCCAATCGCCGCGCCGGCCGCGAACTGATCCCGCGGCCGGTGTTCGAGCGGCCGCCGTCGGCCGAGCTGCGGCTCAACCAAACCGATCAGGACACGCTGCCGCCCTATCCGGTGCTCGACGCCATCCTGGAGGCCTATGTCGAAGGCGACCAGGGTGTGGCCGAGATCGTGGCGCGGGGCTTCGACGCGCACATCGTCAAGAAGGTGATCAGCATGGTGGACCGCAACGAGTACAAGCGCCGCCAGGGGCCCATCGGGATCAAGATCACGCCGCGCGCCTTCGGCCGCGACTGGCGCCTGCCCATCGTCAATCGGTTCCGCGAATAGCCCCTCTGGGGGCAGCGAATCACCGGCGGGCGGGCGCCCAGCCTTCAGCGGCGACGAGGCGCTCGGCTCGCGCGCGGATCTCGTCACGGATGGCGCGCACCCGCTCGATCGGCTGACCCTTGGGATCCTCGATGGGCCAGTCGCCGCGTCGAAGCCCCGGCACGACCGGGCAGGCGTCGCCGCACCCCATCGTGATCAGGAGCCGGCCCGAGGCCGCGAGCTCGTCGGTGAGCCGCTGCGGCCGGGCCGCGCTCAGATCCAGGCCCACCTCCCGCATTACGGCGATGACCTCGGGATGGACGCGGTCCGCGGGCTGAGTCCCCGCTGAGACGGCACGCGCGCGGCCCGGATCAGCCAGCGCGTTGAAGAAGGCCGCCGCCATCTGAGAGCGCCCCGCGTTCTGGACGCAGGCGAAAACCACGCTGGTCATGCCGCCGCGCGGGCAGGGAACCAGCCCCGCGTCCGGTTGCACACGTTGCAGACGGACAGCATCACCGGGACCTCGACCAGCACCCCCACCACCGTCGCCAATGTGGCGCCGGAGGTCAGTCCGAAGAGCGAGACGGCCGTGGCGACTGCCAGCTCAAAGAAGTTGCTGGCGCCGATCAGGGCGCCGGGCGCGGCCACCGAATGAGGCACCCGCAGCCAGCGCGCGAGGCCGTAGGCAAGCCCGGAGTTGAAATAGACCTGGATCAGGAGCGGAATGGCGATCAGCACGATATGGGAGAGCTTGCCCAGGATCACCTCACCCTGGAAAGCGAAGATCAGGACCAGGGTCGCCAAAAGCGCCGCGACCGACACCGGTTTCAGCTGCGCCAAAAATACCCCCTCGAACCATGCGGGCCCCCGCGTTCGAAGGAGGATCGCCCGCGAGCCGGCGCCGGCAGCCAGCGGGATCGCGATGTAGAGCAGGACTGAATAGAACAGCACGTCATAGGGCACCGTGATGCTCGACACGCCAAGGAGGAAAATCACGATCGGCGCAAAGGCGACGAGCATGATGAGATCGTTCAGGGCCACCTGCACCAGCGTATATGCGGGGTCTCCGTCGGTAAGATAGCTCCAGACGAACACCATGGCCGTGCATGGCGCGGCCGCCAGGATGATGGTCCCGGCCAAGTATTGATCCCCAAGCTCGGGTCCGATCAAGCCGGCGAAGAGATGCTTGAAGAAGATCCAGCCAAGCAAGGCCATGCTAAAGGGCTTGACCAGCCAGTTGACGAAGAGAACGACGAGGATCCCTTTGGGTTGGCGTCCGACGCCCCGAAGCGCCGCGAAGTCGATCCGCAGCATCATGGGGTAGATCATGAGCCAGATCAGCACAGCGATCGGAAGGTTGACGTGGCTGACTTCGAGCCGGCTCAGGCCCCTCACCAGGCCGGGGCTAAGCCGGCCGATTGCGATTCCGGCAACAATACAGAGCGCCACCCAGACGGACAGGTAGCGTTCGAAGACGCTGAGCCGCTTGCCGGGGCCGCCGGCGGTCATCAACGAGGAGGTATCGGGTGCCTAGCTCTTCCCGCCGGCCGGCTTAGGCGCACAGCACCCGCTCGACCGGGCGATGGGGAAGCCAGTTGAGCGAGCAGCGGGCACTTCGGCCTCCGGCTCGAGATCGTAGTTCAGGTGGTAGACCTCCCACTCCACGCCGTCGGGGTCGTGGACCCAGAACTTATCCTGGTTCGCGTGGCAGCAGTTCACTCCGATTTCTTCGCGCACCGGAAGCCCGGCGGCCTTCACACGGGCGAGGTGCGTCATCACGATTTCGGGAGAGTCGACCTGGATGCCGACGTGATCGACCACCCCTTCTCCGGCTGGGCGGCCCTCGGTCAGCGCGAGGTTGACTGGCGCCCACTTCGGGAGGAATTTGAAGTAGCCCGCTTTCTCTTTGACCGGACGCCCGCCGAGAAACTTCTCATAGAAGTCCCGGCTCTTGGCGAGATCGGCCACATGCATGTGGAGATGCACCTTCGCGCTCATGGGATCCTCCGCTAGCAGCAGGCGGTGAGCAGACGCACCAGCGTCGTGACCGTCTCCCGCTGGACTGAAAAGTAGATGTACCGCTCTTCCTTTCGGCTTTCGACGAGCCCGGCCCGGCGAAGGACGTCCAGGTGATGGGACAGGGTAGGACCGGGAACGCCTACGGCCTCCTGGATCTCACCCACCGGCTTCTCCCGCCCGGCGCGGACCAGGACGAAAAAAACCTGCAGGCGGGTCAGGTGAGCCAGGGCCTTGAAGGCTTCCACGTGGGCCGCATTGGCCGCGAGTCGCGCCATCGGCAGCGGGGCAATCGTTTTCATAGTTTCAAGTATATGGAACTATCGAACCGCTGTCAAGGGGAAACTGCGGGAAGCCGTTCTACTTGGGGGCTCCCGCCGACGCGCGCGAAGTGTTCGCAGCGCGCGTGGCGCGGCGGAGGGCGCCCCTGGCTGTCCGAGCCCAGCCCCGCTCCTCCTGCTTGCGAAACCAGGGCAGGGTCCGATAGACAGCCAGGGCTTCTCGCAGGCCGGCCACGGCCTTCTCCGGCTCCCCGACGGCCAGGGTGCTTTCCCCGAGCTTGGCGGCGGCTTCCAGCCCGGAGCGGTGGATGTCTCGCGCTGCCTGGTAATGCGGGATGGCCTCTGTGAATTCCTTGCGCTCGAAAAAGTAATTGCCGAGCCGGAGGTGCGGCTCGCCGTAGCCGAAGCGCGGATTGATCGCCAGGGCGGCCTCGATATGCCGGCGTCCCTTCTCCGGGCTGCCTTGCCTGAGAAGCGCCCAGCCCAGATAGAAATTGGTGTCCGGAACGTCTTCGCAGCGCTCGATGGCCTTTTCCAGGTGGGGGAGGGCCTCGGCGAAGCGGCCGCGGCGGACCAAGAGCCCACCCAGATCGCTATGCGCCTTGGCGTCCTCCGGATTGATCATGAGCGTCTTCTGAAGATGCCGAGCCGTGGCTAGATTGCGCCACTGCTGCCGCCAGCGGAAGAGGCGCCGCGAATAGAGGAGGTAGCTCCCGGCAAAGACCGCGACAAGAATCAGCCCGGCGAGGAGCGGGTCACTCAGCAGCCATGCCAGCAACCCAAAGAGGAAGAGCGTTTTCACCCCGTCCCCCGTCGGCTAGAGCGCGGGCAGAGCGTCGAGCATCGGAGGCGCTGCGCTCACCGGCTCGGCCTGAGGCCGAGTACGTGGAAAGTCGGCACGGGCTTGAGCAAGCCCTTGAGCGGCAATGTGCCCACCTCCTCACATTCGATGAGGTCCTCCAGGGCTCCGGCGACGCGCGATGTGACGAGGATCTGCCCACCTTTGGCCTCGCCGCAGAGCCGCGCGGCCAGGTTCGTGACGGTGCCGATGGCGCCATAGTCCCAGCGGCCCTCGAAGCCGATGGCGCCGATGGTGGCATACCCTTCGGCGATCCCGACGCCCAGGGCCAGGTCGTACCCGCGCTTGCGCCAGGCGGCGCTCAGGTCATTGACGCGCTCGCGCATGGCGACGGCCATGCGGAGCGCGCGCTCGGCCGGGTTCGCCACCGGCACGGGGTCGTTGAAGAAGATCATCATGCCGTCGCCGGTGAAGCGCTCGAGCGTGCCCTCGTGCTCGAGGATGAGCTTCCCCATCTCGGCGTGGTACTCGCGCAGGACGGCCATCACCTCCTCGGGCTCGGCCGTTTCGGCGAAGGCCGTGAAGCCTCGGAGATCGAGAAACACGACAGTGACCTGCCGCCGGTGCGATTTCAGGGGATCGTCGGCGCCTCCCCCAAGGATCAGCTCGGCGAGCTGAGGTGAGAAGAAGCGCTTGAGGCGGCCGAGGCGCTCGACCTGGGCCACCTGCTCCTGGACCCGCTGCTCCAGCGTGCGGTTCCACTCGGACAGCTCGCGGAGATGGCGGACCTCCTGGTCGCGGAGCCGCTTCTTCTCGAGGCAGGCGCCGATGCGCGCCCGGAGGAGCACCGGGTCGAAAGGCTTCGGGAGGTAGTCCTCGGCTCCGAGCTGCACGCAACGAACCACGCTATCAAGCTCGTCGAGCGCGGAGATCATCAGCACCGGCACGTTACGCAGCGCCGGATCCGACTTCAGCCGGCGAAGGACTTCGTAGCCGTCCATTCCGGGCATCATCACGTCGAGGAGGACCAGATCGATCGGGTGCGTCTTGAGAGCGTCGAGCGCGGCCGGGCCGTCGGCGGCCGCATGGACGTGGTGGCCCTCGCGGGCAAGCCGGCGAGCCAGTATCTCCCGATTGTTCTGGTCGTCGTCGACGACAAGGATGACACCCCGATCGGCGGCGAGCCGCGAGGAGTCTTCCGTGACGGCCGTCGTCTGGCTGGCGGGCCTGTCGGCTGCGCTCGCCGCAGCGGGAGGGATCCCGCCATGGTTGGTCACCGCCAGCAGTCGAGCGGCGGCCGAAGAGATGCGGTCGATATCCGGGAGAAGAGTCGTCGCGGGGCCTTGCCCGGCCTCCTTCTTGAGCCTCTCGGTGCAGGCGATGATGCGCTCGAGGGGTGGCGTGAGCGCCGCGCGGATCGATGCCAGATCGGGCGCGCCTGTGTCCTCCTGCGCGGGCGAGAGGAATTCAGTGATCAGGGCGAGCAGGCGCTTGCCATCCTCGTGGATGCGGCGGAGCTCACTCGCGAGCGCAACCCGATCCTTCTCACCCACCTCCTCGAGTAGCATCTCGCTATAGCCGATGATGTGGTTCAGCGGCGTGCGCAGCTCGTGGCGCAGGCGGGCAAGGTCGGCGGGCTCGGGGGTCATGGAGGGGGCTTCTTCGCCAGGAGCGCCTCGACCTTCTCCAGGAGGCGAGTGAGCTCCACCGGCTTGGTATCGAAGTCATCGGCGCCCGCCTCCAGCGCCCGCTCCCGATCCCCGGCCATCGCGTGCGCCGTGAGCGCGATGACCGGGATGGAGCGGGTGGCCGGGGCCGCCTTGAGCTGCCGCGTCGCCTCCCAGCCGTCGAGCACGGGCAGGCTCATGTCCATGAGGATGAGCGCCGGCAACTCCGACTGCGCCAGGCGCACCCCTTGCTGGCCGTCCTCGGCGAGGACGACGTCGTACCCTCGCTTTTGCAGTCGCCGGGAGAGCATGTCGCGGTTCATCTCATTGTCCTCGACCAGGAGGATCTTGGGCATCAGCGGCCGCCCCGCTGTCGGGCAATGGAAAGCGCCACCAGCTCCCGCACTTCGGCGAGCAGCGCATCGCGGCTGTAGGTTCCCTTTTGGAGCACCTTCTCCACATAGCCGTTGAGACGCTGGCGGTCTTCGGCTGAGAGATCTCTGGCCGTGATGACGATCACGGGGATTTGCCGCGACTCTTCATGTCGGCGGAGCTCGATGACGAACTCGAAGCCGTCCATCTCCGGCATCATGAGGTCCAGCAGGATGAGGCCGGGCGCGATCTCGGGGAGGACCGCCAGCGCCTCGCGGCCGTTTTCGGCCTCCGCCACTTTGTAGCCGTCCCGCTCGAGCAGCTGGCGCACCAGCCGGCGGAGGTCGGCATCATCATCCACGATCAGGACCGGCAGGTCGCGCCGGTACTTCTTCAGCACCGCGGTGAGACGGTCGCGGTCGATCGGCTTGGTGAGGTAGTCCGTGGCCCCGAGGGCATAGCCCAGATTCCTGGCATCGAGCACGGTGAGCATGATCACCGGAATGTCGGACAGGTCCGGATCCGACTTGAGCGCCGAGAGAACGGCCCAGCCGTCCATGGCGGGCATCATGACATCAAGCGTGATGGCGTCCGGCCGGATCTCCTTGGCGAGCCGCAGGCCTTCGGGTCCACCGGCTGCGGTGACGACCCGGAAGCCTTCCTTGTCGAGGAAGCGCTCCATGAGGTCACGCACCGTCTCCTCATCATCGATGACCAGGACGGTCCCGGCCTGCCCGGTGGCCGGCTTGGCCTGGGCTCCCACGGCCGCTGCCTCGGCGCTGGGCTCGGCGACGCTGGCCGGGAGCCTGATGGTGAAGATGCTTCCGCGTCCGGCCGCGCTCTCGGCGCTGATGTCACCGCCCATCATCCGGCACAGCCGTCGGCTCAGCGCGAGCCCGAGGCCCGTGCCTCCATACCTCCGGGTCACCTCGGCGTCCGCTTGCGAGAACTCCTGGAAGAGCCGTGTCATCTGCTCGGGCGTGATCCCGATGCCCGTGTCCTTGATCTCAAAGGCCAGCCACTCTCCGGCGCCCGTCGATTCTCGGCTGATTGTCAGCGACACCGTGCCCCGCTCGGTGAACTTGCAGGCATTGCTCAGCAGATTGAAGAGGGCCTGCCGGACCTTGGTCAGATCCGCGCGCATGATGCCCGCGCCTTCGTCACAGCGCACCTCGAGCCGATTCGACCGCTTCTCGGCCAGCGGCTGGATCACCGCCGCGATGTCCCGGACCATGTCCGGCACGCTGAAGACCTCGAGGTAGAGCTCCATCTTGCCTGCCTCGATCTTCGAGAGGTCCAGCACGGAATTGATCAGCTCGAGGAGGTGCTTGCCGGCGGCGTTGATCTTCTTCAGGTCGGGCACCAGGCCCTTGGCGCCCACATCCTCGGCCTCCTCCTGCACCATCTCGCTGTAGCCGATAATGGCGTTGAGCGGCGTCCGCAGCTCGTGTGACATGTTCGCGAGGAATTCGGACTTGTGCCGGCTGGCCACCTCCAGCTCCCGGCTCTTGGCCTCGATCTCGCGGAACAGACGCGCGTTCTGGATGGCCAGAGCCGACTGGGTCGCGAAGGTCTTCAGGAGCTCGACGATTTCCGGCGCGAACTCGCCCGGCGTATTGCGGTTCACAGAGAGCGCACCGATGAGGTGATTCTCCCGCAGCAGCGGGACCGCCAGAAGCGAACGATTCCCCAAGCGCATGAGGATCTCGCGGACGAAGCTCCGGTAGATCCCTTCGTCGGCGATGTCGCGGATCTGCACCGGCTCACGGGTCACCGCCAGTTGCCCTACTGCGCCCTGTCCTTTCCGAATAGGCGTGGCTCGGAGCGCCTCGACCAGCTCATCGGCCAAGCCGTCCGTCGCGCGCAGGTGAAATTCCTCACGGGCCTCGTCGTACTCATAGATGGCTCCGCCATCCATGCCGGCGAGCTGGTTGGCGCGCGAGACGATAGTGCTCAGGACGGTCTCGAGGTCAAGAGTCGAGCTGACCGCTTGGCCGACCTCGCCAAGTGCCTTCAGCTCCCCCACCGAGCGGGTTAGTTCGGCGGTTCGCGCCTCCAGCTCCTTGAACAAGCGCACGTTCTCGATCGCGATCACCGCCTGATCGGCGAAGGTCTTCAGCAGCTCGATCTCGTTGTCGGAGAACGGTCCGGGCTCGGCGCGCGCCACCACGATGACGCCGATGGGAGCGCCTTCCCGCAGCATTGGGACGAAGAGGCCGCTTCGCATGCCGATCGCGCGGGTCAGCCCGTGTTGCTGGTACTCCGGATCGCTCTCAACGTCGGGTATGTGGACCACTGCGCGCTCGAGGATCGCCCGCCCTGTCCCGATGGCTCGGCTGGGGCGCGCCGGGAATACGCGATTCACCGCCTCGAGGGCTTCGGGGGTGTAGTTGTGATGAGCGCCCTGATGGATCAGCTCGCCGTCGAACTGATAGAGGCCGCTGAAGAGTCCGTCGCACAATCTCACGGCGCTTCTGACGATCGTCTCGAACACCGGCTGGACGTCGGTCTGCGAGCTGCTGATCACGCGCAGGATTTCACTGGTGGCGGTCTGCTGCTCCAGGGCCACCGTGAGGTCCCTGTTGCGCGCTTCCAGTTCCTTGAACAGGCGCACGTTCTCGATGGCGATCACGGCCTGGTCCGCGAACGTCTCGAGGAGCTTGACCTGCTTGTCCGAGAAGGGATGGACCTCCATCCGGCGGATTGATATCGACCCAATGGGCACACCTTCGCGGAGCAACGGCGTAGAAAGTACGGTCCTTTGCCCAAAGCGCTGCTGGTACGTTTTGCCCACCGGGAACTCTTCTTTGGGCTCTGCCGCGAGGTCATGGATGTGGATCGTTCGCCGGTCAACGATGGCTCTGCCCGTTACGGAGCCGCGGCTGAGGGGCATGTTTTCGGTCATCCATGGGAGGGGTCCATAATGGGCCGCCAACTGGAGGGCGTCACCGTCTATGCGATAGATGAGGGCGTCGGCGGCGCCACAGACCCGGGCGGCGTTCTCGGCCACCGCGTCGAGCATCGGCTGAAGATCAGTCGGCGCGCTGCTGATCACCCGCAGGATTTCGCTCGTCGCGGTCTGCTGCTCCAGCGCCTCGGAGAGGTCGCGATTGCGCGCCTCGAGTTCTTTGAACAGGCGCACGTTCTCGATGGCGATGACGGCCTGATCCGCGAACGTCCTGAGGAGGACGATCTCCTGTTCCGAGAACGGTTCCGCCTCCGCGCGGGCGACGGCGATGGCGCCTATCGCCTCCCCCTCTCGCAGCATTGGCACCGACACGACTGTGCGAAAGCCGAAGGCGCGCGAGAGTTCGCGACCACGCCCCGGCATGTCAGGATCGGTCTCGACGTCTCGAACGTGAACCACCGTGCGGTCTACCAGCGTGCGCCCGGTGATCGACTCTCTGTCCACCGGTATCGGGTAGGAACGCCTGATTTCCTCCAAGGCCGCCGGGCCGAGGTTGTTCTGGGCAGCGACGTGGATGAGATCGCCCTCCCGCCGGGACACAATGCTGAAGAGCGCCCGGCAGAGTCGAACGGCACTGGCGGCAATCGTCTCGAACACCGGCTGGACGTCGGTCTGCGAGCTGCTGATGACGCGCAGGATCTCGCTGGTCGCCGTCTGCTGCTCCAGGGCCACCGTGAGGTCGCGGTTGCGTGCCTCCAGCTCCTTGAAGAGGCGGACGTTCTCGATGGCGATGACGGCCTGGTCGGCGAAGGTCTTGAGCAGCTCGACCTCTTCGGCTGCAAAGGGCCCCGGCTCGCGGCGGGTGACGGAGATCACACCGATCGGCGCGCCCTCCCGAAGCATCGGCACCTGCAGCACGCTTCGATAGCCTCGCGCCCGGGCAATCTCACGCATTCCGCCGGGGACCCCGGGATCTACCTCAATGTCACTCACGAAGCGCGGAGCGCGCTCACGAACCACCGGTACCGATAGTGAGTCGGCAAGAGGCATCGGGAATCGTCCCTTCATCGCCTCGTCTCCGAATTCACTCGTCGACGTAAGCGCCGCCAGGTGGAGGTCGTCGCCGACCAAGCGAAGGACAGCGCCCGAGAAGCCGCCGAGGAGCCGCACGGCGCTCCTGACGATCGCGTCGAACACCGGCTCCGCGTCGGTCGGCGAGCTACCGATCACGCGCAGGATCTCGCTGGTCGCCGTCTGGCGGTCGAGGGCCACGGTAAGATCTCTGTTGCGAGCCTCGAGCTCCTTGAAGAGGCGGACGTTCTCGATGGCGATCACGGCCTGGTCGGCGAAGGTCTCGAGGAGCCTGATCTGCCTGTCCGAAAAGGGACGGACCTCCATGCGGCGAATCGTAATGGCGCCCAGTGGAACTCCCTCACGCAACAGGGGTGTAGCAAGGGTCGTTCGATGGCCAAAGCGTTTCTGGTAGGCCTTGGCGACGGGCCATTCGCTGTCGCTCTCCGCGGCAAGGTCGTGGATGTGGATCGTTCGGCGGTCCACCACGGCCCGGCCATTGACCGAACCACGGTTTATGGGTCTCGCTTCTGGTGTCGGGAGTGGCCCGTGTGAAGCCGCTAACTGAAGAACATCTCCGTCAATACGAAACACTTGAGCATCGATCGAGTCACAGAGCCGGGCGGCGCTCGTGGCTATAGCGTCCAGCACCGGCTGGAGGTCGGTGGGCGAGCTGGCGATGACGCGCAGGATCTCGCCGGTCGCCGTCTGCTGCTCGAGGGCCTCGGTGAGGTCGCGGTTGCGGGCCTCCAGCTCCTGAGACAGGCGAGCGTTCTCTACGGTGATGGCGGCCTGGTCGGCGAAGGTCTTGAGGAGGGCGACCTGCTTGGATGTGAAGGGGCGGACCTGTCGCCGACGGATATTGATGACGCCCACGCCCACTCCGTCGGAGAGAAGTGGCGCCGCAACCATCGTCCTGATTCCCGTCGCCCGCTGCCGCGCCTTGAGCTCGGGGTATTGCGTTCGGACGGCCGCCTTCATGTCACGGACGTGGATCGTCCGGCGGTCGAGAAGCGCTCGGCCGTAGACGGTGCCACGGTTGATGGGGATCGCTTCTCCAATTGCCCGGGTGGTCGGCACCGACCCGTGGTGCGCGGCGTGTCGAAGGTGATTGCCGTCAACGAGGAAGATCTGTGCGTCGTGGGCGTCGCAGAGGCGGGCTGCTGTCTTGGCGATGGCGTTGAGAATCGGCTCGACGCCGGTGTCAGGTCGGCGGCGGGCGCTCCGCCCGAGAGGGGCTCCGCACTTCGGGCAGAGTGGGGCGCCGGGTGGAGTCTTCTGCCGGCACCGGGGACAAGTCATGTCGCCCTCCAGCGGTCAGGGCCAATGGGCGCGCGGCTCGGGCCGCGCAAGAACAGGTTGCGTAAGGGTAAGTCGCGCCAGCCCGACGGGTCAAGGGCTGGCGCGGGGGCTGCTGTTGCTACATGAAAATGTCATGGGGTAGCTGCTCCGTGAAAGTGTCGTCCCATGGAGACCTTCACGATGAGCCGAAAGGAATTACCGCGCCCAGGATTGGTGCGGGCAGCGCTGGCGGGGCAGATCACGAATCG
>WNFU01002609.1_pt1 | contig 62795 bp, 57 predicted proteins | sample 5400121 | NCBI WGS metagenome assembly WNFU01 (sample SAMN13153360, study PRJNA577476) | soil metagenome | isolation source: 100 cm soil or saprolite under grassland replicate 1 | place: USA:California | collected 2016-06-15 | reverse complement strand
CGCTTCCTTTGCGTCTGCTGCGTCCTTGGTGAGATCCGCGAAGGCCGGCACGATCATCCCACCGGCTCGAAGCGCCCGGAAGACCCCGCAGGCTCGGGCGAGAAGGAGCGAGATGCGATGAACGTTGAACTGGCGGTCGCCGGGCTGGGCTGCTTCGTCCTGGCGTTGGGCCACGCGAGGCACGCCGTTTGGCTCGCCCTCGATGACCTTGAGCATGCTGCGCTTCACCTGGCACGTCGTCAGCATCCTGCTGGTGGCCTTCGGCATCCTCTTGGTGGCGCTCGCCTGGGCCCCGGATGCCGATCCGAAGACGCTGCTGCTGCGTTGGCTTGCCGCCTTGTGGATCGTCGTTACGGCGCTGGCCTGCTGGAGCGCCCGCCGCCGTCCGCGCAACCTCCTGCGCCTTCCGGTGCCGTTGGTCTCCGCGGTCATCGCGGTGCTGTGCTGGGCGGCATCCACCTGAGTCCCTGCCTACCCTCCTCGGCCTTGGGCGTCCGCGAGGAAGCTGGCCAACGCGAGCGACGGCGGCAGTGGATCTCGAAGTCGGGGCGGACCAGCTCGGCGAACCGTTGCGCGTGCCGGCGCTCGACGGCGGTGAAGACCTCGAGCATGAGCTCGACGTTGTCCCGTGCGGTCGCGTTGGTGCCCATTCCTCGCCTCGTCGGATACCACTGTCGACGGCGGGTGAAACTGACCCCTCGGGTTCAAGGGGTCGATGCAACGGTAGGCGCTGTCCTTCCGTCCGGCAGGGTGTGGCGCGAAGATGAGGGTGGGAGAGACCGCGTGGCCTGCCGGTGCCTCGACCGCTGCCCACGCTGACTGGTGCGCCGTGGTCGCGGCTGGAGGGGCTGCATGAGCGCGTCCAGCATGCCCGCCCGGTGCTGGCACGGCGTCAGTGACGCGGCGAGGGATTCTGGTGCGAGGTGGTGGGAATGCGGCGGCTGCGGCCAAGCAGCGAAGCGGAGATGATCGCGCTGTTCCTGCGCACCGAGCTCCCCGCTGCCCGCTTCCGAGATGACCTCCAGGCGCTGTTGGAACGCGCCGGCCTGCCCAAGCGCATCATCACCGACCCGGACCTCGACAACGCCGCCGAGAACCAAGCTCGCCAGCAGCTCCTGACCCAGCATCGGGACTACGGCACCCGCACCGGCCTCTTCCAGGGCTTCCCGTTCGACGTTCGCTGGGCGTGGATGGCCGTCACCCCAACAGAGCTCGCCAGGGTCCGGTACATCGATTACGACTACTGGGTCGAGCTGTCGGGCGGCACCCGGCTGGCGGTCGATGCCGCCCCACGCATCCGCGCCGGTGTGGCGCCGTTTGGGGTGCACAGTGACTGGGCGCTGGGCATGGCACGCGCGGTCGCCGACGGGGCGCGGCTCCCGCCACTGATCCTGGTCACCGCCGGGGACGAGGACGAGGGTGGCCTTGTGGTGCTGGAGGGCCACGCGCGGCTGACCGCGTTCATGCTGCGTCCCGACGCCCTGCCCCCCGAGCTGGAGGTGCTGGTCGGCTCCTCGCCCAAGATGGCCGGCTGGGAACTGTATTAGCCGGCATGGGACCGCGCGGCCGCGCGCACGATATTGGGTGGCTGGGCGCGCCGGGTGGCCCATAGGCTGCGGCTTGGACGAGGCGCAGCTCGTCGCCAGCAGTTGTTCCGGTTCCGGGCGCCTGGTCGGGCAGGAGGCGGTGATGGTCGACCTGGTGGTGCCGGTGTCGGTCCGTGACCTGACCAATGAGGACCTGCCCGCGTGCGCCTGGTCGGGGACGGCCACCCACCTCGCCCACGTCGCCAGGGAGCTCGACCGCGCCCAGCGTGGCGAGGTCGACTACCTCGCGGTGTGCCCGCCGTCGGACCTGCCGGTGGCCATCGGCATGATCGACTACCAGGCCCAGCCGGACGCGGGGACGCTGTCGCAGCTGGCCGTCCAGGTGGCCTGGCGGTCGTGCGGGCTGGGGACGGTCCTGATCCGGGCCGCCGAGCAGCGGATCCTTGCCAAGGGCCTGGACCGAGCGGAGCTAGGGGTGGAGGAGTCCAACCCAAGAGCCCACGCGTTGTACGAGCGGCTGGGCTACGTCGCCTACGGCCGCAGGCCGGAGGCGTGGGACGAGGAAGCCCCGGACGGTTCGGTGGTCCGCTACCAGACCATGTGCACGCTGATGCGCAAGAAGCTGTCGTAGCCCAAGCACCGGTGGCCGTTCGCGGGGCGGGTCGTCTACTTGTCGGTCGCCGCTGACCGTGGCGTGCTCGAGCGGTGGTGATGGAGGGGCTCAGTGATGGTCGTCATGGCGACCCTCGGCGGGTGCCGGGAGGCTGTCGCGAAGCGCGGTCAGCGAGACGAACGCGCGCTCGGCCCAAGCTGGTTGGGCGTGGGGTCGGCGGGGGTGGGGTGTCGGCGAGGCGCGCTACGAGCGCGGCGACGGCGTCGCGCGCTACACGTAGTCGCGGTGGAGGTTTTCGAACGACCAGACCTCGGAGCGGTCGACGATGCGAAGCAGCCGAGCGAAGTGCTGCCGCAGGGCGTCGTCGTACGCGAGGCGATCCTCGACCAGCAGCGCCGCGGCCTCGAGCAGCTCGTCCAGGTCGTGGGCGATGCGACCGCGGCTCATGCTCGGCGTCCGTGGGCCCTCGCCGTCCTCGTCGCCCGCAAGCAGCGGCGGAGGGTGGTACGGCGTGTAGGCACCGAATCGCTCCGGGTCGGGGAGGAGCGAGTAGAAGGGCACGCCGTTGAAGAAGTACTCGCCCCACGATCCCCCCGAGATCGTCAGCCACGGCGTCGCAACGGCGAGCGCGGCCATCCCGAAGCCCGTGTGCGGCGAAAGGAACAGGTCGCACGCTTCGACGAGCGCCAGCTGCTCCACGATCGGACGGTCGAAGCCGTCGACGACGTCCGGAAGCGCAGCGAGCAGCCGCGCGAACTCGTCGACGCCAAACGTGCTGCGCGTCCGCTCGTCGGCGCGCAGTTTGCCCAGCAAGCAGAAGCGCACGGCGGGGAACCGCTGGGTCAGGCCGCGCAGGATCAGCTCCCACGAGCCGGCCGAGGGATAGTGCGCGCGCGGTCCGCTTCCCGTCGGCATCACCGCGATCCGCACCTCGGCGTCAGCCAACAGGTTGTGGGCCGCCTCGCGGTCGGCGTCGGGGATCGGCAAGCGCAGCTGCTGGTGCGGCCGGTAGCTGGGCGGTTCGACGCCGATCACGGTCCGGCCGCGCCGGGCCCGCAACGCTCGCTCCGTCGCCGCGAAGAAGCGGTCGAGGCCGTCCCAGGCCGCGACGTGCGTAGGGTCGTAGCGGCGAGGGTTGTCGACGATCCAGTCCCAGTCGCGCGGCACCTGCGCCAACGAGGCGGGAAGGTCGTGCAGCCTCGGCGAGACCGGATACACGGCATCGACGAACGGGCAGAGGTCGGCGAGTTCCCGCGGCGCGTTCGCCGGCAGCAGCACGCCGATCCGGCGCGACGGGTCGGCGGCGTGGTAACCGAGCGCGTACCGCAGCAGCTCGACCACGTGGCCGACCGGCGAGAACTCCATGTAGCAGACGAGCAGCGTCTCCGACAATCCAGCCTCCGCGCAACAGGGTACGAGCCAGCCCGACGCAGCGCCGCGCGATATCAGTCGGCCCACCGGTCGAAGATCGCCTCGGTGACCCTTGTTGGTGCCAGAAAGTCGGTCGTGGCTGCTGAGCTGCGCGCTGATCGCCCCCCGGTCGCTCAAGCCCTCCAGGGCCTGCAGCACCATCACCGTGGCGACCACGTCGGCGGGCACCGACGGGTGCCCGCCACCCTGGCGGGCGAGATCGATGAACAGCTCCGCCGGGAACAACTCGTGGCGGTGGTCGGCGAGGAAGGCGTACACCGACCTGTCAGGGACCAGGCGACGACACCAGGTCGCTGCGTCCAACTGGGGATCGGATGGGTGGCGGGCAGGGCTCATGCCGGCGGGTCTGCCGGCTGGCAGCCAGCAGCGCGAACTACCGGATCGGCACAGCCAGCAGGATCGACCAGACCACGCCGTTCTGCAGCCTAGCGGAGTTGCAGGAAGAGCTTTTCGAGTTCGGCCTGGCTGTAGCCGGCCTGCTCGGCGGCCTGCTCGTCTTGGAGGCAGTGGCGCAGCCCGCAGGCGAGGATTTTGAAGCCGGTCTGGTCGAGTGCGCGGCCGGCGGCCGAGATCTGCTGCACGACCTCGCGGCACTGCCGGTCGGACTCGACCATGCGGATGATGCCGCCGACCTGGCCTTGGACGCGGCGTAGGCGGGCGAGCACGTCGGCGGCAGTCCCCTCGTCGAGTTGCATGAAAGACCTCCAGGTGGCGGACGCTCGTTACCCGCCAAGCGGCGGCGAACGGCGCGCGCCAGCGCCGGCTGTTTCGGCGAGCGTGACGCGCACGTCGGGTGGGGTGCGGATGGAGTTGTGGACGGTGCAGTGGTCGACGACCGCAAGCAGCGCCCTGCGGCGGTTCGGGGCCAGCGGCTGGGGGATGACCAGCCGCAGGGTGACGGTGTCGACCCGTGCCGGGCGGTCGGTGCTCATGGTGAAGTCGGCCTCGACCCGCAGCCCGGTGGGATCGAGGTCGTGGCGGGCCAGGAAGCGGCGGGCGTAGAAGGCGACGCAGGCGGCGAGGCTGCCGACGAACAGCTCGGTCGGGGTGGGGCCCTGGTCGCCGCCGCCGTCGGTCAGCGGCTGGTCACAGAGGAGCCGGTGGCCGCGCACCTGGAGCTCGAACCGGTCGGCGGTCTGGTGGGCGACGCTGAGGTTGGGCATCGGAGTCACCTCGGGGCGGGTCAGATGAACAGGGTGATGGCGTCCTGGGCTTCGGCCAGGGCGGTAGCGGCACCGGCGGGCTCCTCCAGCCCGTCGATCATGTCCTCGCGGGACAGGCCGAGCAGGTCCATGGTCATCTGGCAGGGGATCAGCCGCACGCCCATCTCCTGGGCCAGCTCGAGCAGCTCCTGGGGGCTGGCGACCTTGTGGTCGCTGGCGAGCTTGCGCATCATCGCCGGGCCGGCGCCGGCGAAGTTGAGCTGCGACAGCTTCAGGTGCTGGGTGCCGCCCCGGTGCATGGCCGACAGCAGCTTCTGCATCCAGTTGTCGCCGGTCAGGCGGACGTCGTTGCGGACCAGCGGGAACAGGCCCCAGAAGGTGAAGAAGACGATCGTCTCCATGCCCATGGCGGCCGCCGAGGTGGCCAGGATCAGGGTGGGCCAGACCTTGTCGAGGTCCCCGCCCCAGGTGAAGATGACCAGCTTGTTGGCCTTGGGCTTAGCCCGGTCGGCCGCCAGGGCCGTGCCGAGCTGTTCGGTGTCGGTCATGGCTGGCTCATCCTTTCCGGATGACGAAGCGGTAGACGCCGCCGTCGACGCCGTGGTCGACGAGCTGGTTGCCGGTCGCGCGCGACCAGGCGGTGAAGTCGGCGACCGAGCCGGGGTCGGTGGCGAGGACCTCGAGCAGTTCGCCGGGCTGCTGCCGCTTGATCGCGATCGCGGTCTTGACGATCGGCAGCGGGCACGACAGCCCCTTGCAGTCCAGGGTGGTGGTGACGGGGGTGGTCATGCCGGGCTCCTCTCGGTGGTTTGGGTGTGGTCGTGGTGGCGTCCCTCGGGGATGCGGCCCTGGGGGACGGTGTCCCAGTAGAGGCGGTTGATCGGCGCGGTCCCGCGGACCAGCGAGGCGATGCGGCTGGCGACCACCGGGGCCTCGAAGTGGGCGGTCGAGCCGCTCTTGGAGATCGGCAGGTCGGTCGCGTCCCCCAGCGCGAAGATCTGCTGGTGGTCGCGGTGGGCCAGGGTGGTGCGGTCGGTCGGCACCCAGCCGCCCGCGTCGCCCAGCCCTGACGCCTCGATGAGGGCTTGGCCCCGGTGGGGCGGGACCAGGACGAGCAGGTCGTAGTCGGCGGTGTCGCCTTCCAGCGAGCTGACCGTGCCGGCGGAGGGGTCGACCGTCTCGACGTTGAAGAAGGTCTCCAGGCCGATGCCGCGCCGTTCCATGATCGGCTGGACCAGCTTGGAGGCCGACTCGATGGTGAACGCCCGGTTCAGCGGGCTCAGCAGCGTCACCTGGGAGTGGTCGCGGACGCCACGCTTGCGCAGGTACTGGTCGAGCATGAGGGTGAACTCCACCGGGGCGGGCGGGCACTTGTAGGGGATCCCGGCCACGCCGACGAGGACGCGGCCGCCGGTGAAGCGGCGCAGCGCCTCGCGCAGCCGCAGCGCCCCTTCCAGGGAGTAGAACTCCTGCGCGCCCTCGACCAGGCCGGGGACCTGTTCGCCGACCAGGCGGGCGCCGGTCGCCACGACCAGGTAGTCGAACGGCAGGCTGCCGCCGTGGGCGAGCCGCACCCGCCCGCTGTCGGGCTCGACCCTGGTGGCGGCCTCGACGGCCAGGTCCACGTCGCGGCGCAGCAGGGTGCGCTCGTCACGGGCCAGCCAGCGGCCGTTGGCCTTGCCGAGCGCCGCGTAGAGGAACCCCGGCTGGTAGACGTGCATGCCGGTGGGGTCGACCACGGTCACGTGGGCGTCACGGCCGAGCTGGCGGTCGAGCAGGTTGGCGGTCAGCGTCCCCCCGACGCCGCCGCCGAGGACCACCACCTGGGCGGGCATCGCCGCTCACCTGGCCTTGCGGACACAGCAGCGGGTGTAGCCGTCCTCGGCCGTGACCTCGACCAGCTCGTGGCGGGCCTTGGCGACCCACGCCGGGATGTCGGTCGCCGAACCCTGGTCGGTGGACCACACCTCCAGCAGCGCGCCGACCTGGCTCTGGCGGATCGCGCCGATCAGCGACATCAGCGGCCCAGGACACGCCATCCCGCGAGCGTCGATCACCTTGCCGGTGGTGGTGGTTTCGCTCATCACAATCCCTCCGATCATGTGGTTCAGATAAAGACGAGCTGGCCGTCGGCGGCGAGCATGAAGGCGGTGATGCCCTCCACGTCGTCCACCAGCGGGTCGAGGTCGCCTGGGGCCAGGCCGAACAGGTCCATCGACAGCGAGCAGGCGTGCACCCGGACCTCGCCGAGCTCCTTGGCCTGGGCCAGGACCGCGCTCCAGTGCTGGGCGCCGCCCTCGGCCAGCAGCCGCTGGACCGCGGCGGTGCCGTCGGGTCCGGCCTCGGGCGCCAGGCCGTGGTCCTTGGTGAGGTTGCCGGCACGGAACGCGTCCAGCGCCCAGTACTGCAGCAGGATGTCGACCTTGCGGCCCAGCGCCGCCGCGCCCGCTGTGAGTAGCGCCGCCGCGTTCAGCTTGTCGTCGGTCCCAGACAGCAGCGCGATCGACAGGGTGCCCTCGCCGTTGCTCATGGTCGCCTCTTCCTTGTGATCTCTCTCACATGAGCATGGCAACCAGGACACGGTTAGCGCAGGGGCGAAGGTCCCGACCTTCTGGGCCGAAGTACCCTACCCCCCAGGGTAACGGCAGCGACGACGGCAGCATCAGATCGCGGGCGGCACACCACGGGAACCGCCAAGACGCGTCAGGGCACAGGTCACGTGCAGGCCCGCAGCGCCCCGCCCGCATGGGCTGCCTCAGGCGAGCAGGACGGTTCGCAACGCCTGCCGCACGTGCTGCCGGAGGCGAGGACAGGCGGAGGCGCCCGCCAGCCCACGACGCTGCGGGTGCTGTAATTGGCGGCGTCAGCTTCCATCCTGTGCCGGGGAGGACGCCACCATGCCGAGCACCAGCGATTTCCCTGCCGAGGCCGACGCCCAGAGCGTCCCCCAGCCGCCGTTCACCCCCGGCCGCTTCGCGGGCCGGACCGCGATCGTGACCGGCGCCGGCTCCGGCATCGGGCGCGCCACCGCGCTGCGCCTGGCGCGGGAGGGCGCCCGCGTCGTGGCCGCCGACATCGCGGCCGACCGCTTGGAGCAGCTCGCCGGCGAGTTCCCCGACCTCGACCTGGTCCCGGTCGCGGGGGACGTCGCGACCGAAGAGGGCGTGCAGGCGGTCGTGGCGGCCGCCGAGGGCCGGGTGGACGCCCTGGCCAACGTGGCCGGGATCATGGACGCCTTCCTGCCACCGGCCGAGGTCGACGACGCCACCTGGGAGCGGGTGTTCGCGGTCAACGTCACCGCGGTCATGCGCCTGACCCGCGCCGTGCTGCCCTTGATGCTCGCCGCCGGCGGCGGCGCGATCGTCAACGTCTCCTCCGAGGCCAGCCTGCACGCCTCCGCCTCCGGGGTCGCCTACGCCGCCTCCAAGCACGCGGTCAACGGCATTACCAAGAGCACGGCAGTCTTCTACAAGGGCAACGGGGTCCGCGCCAACGCCGTTGCCCCCGGCCCGGTGGCGACCAACATCGAGGCGCCCTTCAAGTCCGAGCACGCCGCCGGCGTCCTGGGACCGATCATGCGGGCCACGATCCCGCCGGTGGCCGCCCCTGAGCAGCTCGCCGCAACCATCACCTGGCTGCTGAGCGACGACGCCAGCAACGTCAACGGGGCGATCCTGCCCTCCGACGGCGGCTGGTCGGCCATCTAGCGCCCGACCGCACCCCATCGGGAACCTGGGGTGAGGGGACGCCATGAGCGTGAAGGCGACGTTACTGGCGCCCGATCAGGTAGCCGGCCGGAGCCAGCAGCACGCCCCCTACCCAAAGCGGCGGTAAGAAGTGGCCGGCCACGGCCCACTGTTTCACCAAGCTGTACGACCGGACGGGGCAGCACGGTCGAACGGCCCTTCCCCGCCAGGCGACAGCCCCCACGGCGCGGGACTCCTGCCCCTCGGCCTCGGCGTGCCCGCCGCGTATGGTCCGTGAGACGGCACGGAGCCATCTCCGGTGCCACCGCCCCGGCGGCCACACCAGGCTTCGTCGTGCAGGGAGGGAAGCAATGAACCACATGGTCAGCGACGTGATGGCCGCACCGGTGATCAGCGTGCAGCCAGGCACGTCCTTCAAGCGGATGGTCGAGCTGCTCGACCAGCACCAGATCTGCGCGCTGCCCGTGGTCGACGCCGACGGGCGCGTGCTCGGGATCGTCTCCGACACCGACCTCGCCCTCAAGGAGGAGCACCAGCCGAGCGGGCCGATCCCCTTCTTCGCGGGCGACGCGCGGCGCGCGCAGCACGCCAAGGCGCAGGCCACCACCGCCGCCGACCTCATGTCCAGCCCCGTGGCCACGCTACTGCCGGGTGCGTCCCTCGAAGCGGCCGCCCGCCTGCTGCGCCAGCGCCGCGTCAGGCACCTGCCCGTGGTCGACGCGGCCGGCCGGCTGGTCGGGATGGTCACGCGGCGGGACCTGCTCAAGGTGTTCCTGCACCCGGACGCCGAGCTGCGTTACGAGATCACCGTCGGGGTGCTGCACGCGACCTTCAACCTGCCCGACCGCGCCGTCCAGGTCGAGGTGCGCGACGGGGTCGTGACCCTGGCCGGTGAGGTGCCGTGGCGCAGCAGCGCTCGCGAGGTCGTCGACCGCGTGCGCGCGCTGGACGGCGTGGTCGACGTCGTCGACCGGCTGTCCTGGACCCACGACGACACCGTCAGCGCGACGGCCACGCCCTGGATGTAGAGACCTCGACTGCCACGCTGCTGGCTTGGTTCACCCTGACCAGCTGTGTCTTCCCGTGCTTCTCCTCCGCAGAAGCCAACCGCGAGCCGTTGCAAGGCAAGGCGGCGACTTCGTGATGACCTCATCGACAACCTCGGCGTGAGCGAGGGCGATGCTCTGGAACGGATGAGGATGGGAGCCACAGGGCGACCGGCCAGCCTGGTTGTCGGCGGCGTGCCGCTGCGCAGTACCGATCCTTCCGCCGAACACCGTGGTCCCGGTTCTTCCCAGATCGGGGCATAGCGGTTATGTTGCTGGTTCCTGCCCAGAGCCGCGGGGTTGCGCATGCGTGCGACCGGGGGCCCCCGAGAGGCGGCCTGGCGACGACGCCAGGGGGTGAGGCCGCTGCGAGCGACGGGACGGCCACCAGGGCGACTGGTGCTGTCCTCGTGTCCCGGTCGGGCTCTGCACGCAGGGGAGTGGTGATGATGAGCCGGAGACCTCTCTGGCCGAGGCTGCTCGTGGTACTCAGCTCGGTCGCTCTGGCGGCGGCGCTCACGTCGCCCGCGTTGGGCGGCACCAGCCAACGAGGCGGTCCGCGGTTGCAAGGGGACCAGCAGGCGGCGGTCGACCTCGACGCCCGGACGGGGCGGAAGGCCCCCAGCGAGCGGCAGAAGGCGGTGGCGCGCGGGAAGACCGTGCGCTGGAACCGTTTCGGGACGCCCCAGGTGCTGACCAGCGAGGGTGGCTACCTCGCGACGGGCCTGGCCGGCAACCCCGTCGCGGCGGCGAGGGCATGGCTTGCCCGCAACACCGCGCTGCTCGGGATCGGCCGCTCCGCCGTCGCGGACCTGGAGCTGCTGGCGAGCGCGCCGATCGGCAAGGGCCGGGCCGTGCTCTTCCAGCAGCGCTTCGGCGGCCTTCCGGCGGGCCACGACGGGCTCGTCGTGGTCGGCGTCGCCGCGGGCAAGGTCGCCTACGTCTCGTCGTCACTCGCCGGCGGCGACCTCGTCGGCGCCGCGAGCCTCTCGCCGACCGAGGCGTTCCGCCGCGCCGCGGCGTCCGCGGGAAGGAGCGTCGGCAGCGTCACGCCGCTCGGCGAGGAAGGCGGCTGGACCAGCTTGCGGGTCGACGGCTTCGCGAGCCCGCAGCGCGTCCGGCTGGTCGCCCTGCCGATCCCCGGCGCCGGTGCGGTGCCAGCCTACGAGGCGACCGTCCTGGACGGCGCGGCCTCCGAGCCGCTGGGTGCCAGCGTCTTCGTCGACGCTCGCAGCGGAGCCGTCCTGATCCGGGAGAGCCTCGTCGACGACGAGGGCGAGCCTTCCTGGAAGGTCTTCCCCAATTCGCCTTCCCCCGACTACTCCTCGGCCGACACGCGCCAGCTCTGGTGCTGGACGGACGCGGCAGGCTGCGACCGGGCACTGGACCCGAGCTCGCCCGACCTGGAGTGGGACGTCAACCCCGGGGCGGGGTCGTCGTTCACGACCGACGGCAACAACGCGAAGGGCGTCCACAACTGGTTCAGCAACGACCCGTTCACGGTCGGGACCGAGACGGCCACGCCGCGTCCGGCGCGCGACTACGTCTACCCATGGACGAACCAGTGGCACCAGACCAGGTGCAACCCTGACACGACGTTCACCTCGGCCGCCCGCAACGACGTCGACGCCGCGCGGGCCAACCTGTTCGCCATGCACAACCGCATGCACGACTGGTCCTACCACCTCGGCTTCACCGAGCAGACCTTCAACCTGCAGAAGGACAACTTCGGCCGCGGCGGGCTCGGCAACGACAACGAGCAGGGCAACGCCCAGGCCGGAGGCGTGAGCGGCGGACCGGCCTCGGGCTTCGCGGCGCGTGACAACGCCAACCAGATCACGCCGCCGGACGGGCAGGCGCCGATCACGAACATGTACCTGTGGCAGCCGATCGCCGCGGGCTTCTACGCCCCCTGCGTCGACGGCGACTTCGACATGTCCGTCGTCGGGCACGAGTACACGCACGCGATCTCCAACCGGATGGTCGCGGGCCCCAACACCGGCCTGAGCGGGTCGCACGGCGGCGCGATGGGCGAGAGCTGGTCCGACCTCGACGCGATGGAGATCCTGAACGAGTACGGGTTCGCTCCCGTCGCCGACGAGAACCGGTACGCCGTCGGCCCCTACGTCACGGGCGACAAGAACGCCGGCATCCGCAACTACGGGATGAACGCCAGCCCGCTGAACTTCTCCAACGTCGGCTACGACTTCGTCTGCAACGCCGCGACGTGCCCCCTGCTGACGCAGGTCCACGCCGACGGCGAGATCTGGAGCGCGACCAACTTCGCCATCCGGCAGGCCTTCGTCGCCCGCTACGGGGCGGGAACGCCGGCGCTGCAGGCCCAGTGCGCCGACGGGCTCGTCGCCGTCAGCGCCTGCCCCGGCAACCGGCGCTGGATCCAGCTCGTCTTCGACGCGTTCCTCCTGATGCCGAGCGGAACGCCGACGATGCTCGACGCCCGCGACGCGATGCTCGCGGCCGACCAGATCCGCTTCGGCGGCGCCAACCGGGACCTGCTCTGGAACACGTTCGCGAGCCGCGGCTTCGGCCAGAACGCCACCAGCAGCGGGCCCAACGACACCGACCCGGTGCCGAGCTTCTCCTCGCCCACCGCGACCGAGGCGACGCTGACCTTCGAGCCGGTCAGCGACGGCAACCCGGTCGCCGGCGCGCGACTGTTCGTCGGCCGCTACGAGGCCCGCACGACGCCGGTCGCGGACACCGACCCGGCGACGACGCTCGACTCCAGCCTCGCGCTGGTCCCCGGCACCTACGAGCTGCTCGCGCAGGCGCCCGGCTTCGGCGCCAAGCGGGTCTCGGTCGAGCTGAAGCCCGGGATGGTCAAGCACCTCCAGGTCGACATGCCCGCGAACCTGGCGTCCGCCGCGAGGAGTGCGACAGCGACCGGCGACGGCATCAACCTCGGCAAGCTGATCGACGACACCGAGGCGACCAACTGGGCCTCGCTCGGCACGCCGGTCGCGGGCAAGCAGGTCACGGTCCGGCTCGACCCGGGCAAGCCGTGGCACCAGGTCGCTCGCGTCCAGGTGAGCGCGGAGCTGCGGACCCGCCTTCCGAACGACCCGGGCGGGGACACCGCGACGCAGAACCGCTTCACGGCGTTGCGCCAGTTCCAGATCCTGGCCTGCCAGGTGAAGGCGGGCGTCGACTGCACCCAGGACGCACAGTTCAGCGTGCTGTTCACCAGCGCGCCCGACGCCTTCCCGTCGGTCGCGCCGCGGCCGCGCGTCCCGGAGCTGCTGATGAAGTCGTTCGCGGTGCCGAAGACGAACGCGACCTTCGTGCGCCTGCGGGTACTGACCAACCAGTGCACCGGCGCGCCCGCCTACCAGGGCGACCAGGACGACGACCCACTGAACGTCACCGACTGCAAGGACGGCTCCACCCAGGACGACAACGTCCGCGCGGCCGAGCTCCAGGTCTTCGCAAAGTAGTGGCAAGTAGCCGCAAGGACGGCCGGCCGGGCACCGCCCGGCCGGCCGTCCTGTCCCGGCTAACCGGGAGGCTGTCAGGTCGGCACGCGCACCCGTCTTCGGTGAGAGCGCTTGGCTTGCGATCTAACTCTGCGGGTCGTTTGCGCAGCTCAGGTTGCTTGTCGATACTTGGTTGGGTCAGGCTGCGCGGCCATGCTGATGGCGGGAGCAGGACGAGGGCGGCGGGTTCTCATGACGGCAGTCTCGCTGCTCGGACGCAGTCGCCGGCCTCTACCCAGCCATGCGCGCCGCCCGCATGGCCCCACCGACGCCCTCCGCACCGTCTGACCTGCCCGCCTGCCCGCGCCTCGCCCGCCGCGATGATCGCGGCGGGCGAGGCGGCTCCAGGAGGATTAGAGATCCGGCGGATGGTTGCACGAGGGTTGGCTACGGATGGTTGCTGGGTACCTTCCGTGCATCCCACCCATCCCGTACGTCGCGCACCTCGGCCCCACGGAAGGAGCTCTGCGATGCTGCGATCCCGTCCAGCCCGTGTGCTCGCGCTGGCGAGCGCGCTCGCGTGCATGTTGTTCTCGGCGCCGACGGCGCAGGCGCACGTCGGCACCGGGGAGGTGGCTTCCGATCCCGATGTTGCAACGCTGGAGGCGGCCGCGCACGCGGTGCGGCCCGCCGGCGGGGCCGGGGAGCCCGGCGCGGCCGGCGTCGGCGACCCGTACTTCCCGCTGCTGGGCAACGGCGGCTACGACGTCAGGCACTACGACCTGAGCTTCTCCTACGACCCCGCCACCGACCGGCTGGACGGCACCATGGTCATCCGGGCGCGCGCGACGCAGGACCTGTCGCGCTTCGACCTCGACCTGCAGCAGCTCGACGTGGGCGCGGTGCGGGTGAACGACGAGCCCGCCGGCTTCAGCCGTGACGGCCAGGAGCTGCAGGTCACGCCGCACAACCGGCTGCGGAAGGGTTCGACCTTCAACGCGGCGGTCGACTACGGCGGCGTGCCCCAGACGGTCGTCGGCTCGCCGATCGTGTTCGGCTCGCCGTACGGCTTCCTGCACACCGACGACGGCGCCTTCATGGGCGACGAGCCCAACGTGGCCTCGACCTGGATGCCGCTGTCTGACCACCCGAGCGACAAGGCGACCTGGACGGTCCGGGCGACGGTCCCCGAGGGCAGGGGCGTGGTCGCGAACGGCCGGCTGGCCTCCCAGGTCACCAGCAACGGCAAGAGCACCTTCACCTGGGTCGAGCCGGAGCAGATGGCCACCTACCTCCTCACCGCCTGCATCGGCAACTGGGTGATCAAGACCGGCACGACGCCGGGCGGGATCCCCGAGACCGTCGCGGTCGACCCGACGATCATCGCCAGCCGCCCGGACGCGGTCGACTTCTTCTTCGACACCACCGCCGAGGCGACCGACCTGTGGGTGAAGGACTTCGGTCCGTACCCGTTCGACTCCACCGGCGCGATCGCCGACAACGCCACCTTCAACGGGCAGCCCCTCGGCTTCTCGCCGGAGACGCAGACCCGGCCTGTCTACTCGGCGGTGCGCTCCACCAGCACGATCGCGCACGAGCTGGCGCACATGTGGTTCGGCGACAGCGTCTCGGTCGCGAGCTGGCAGCACATCTGGCTCAACGAGGGCTTCGCGTCCTACGCGCAGTACCTGTGGGCCGAGCACCTGGGCGGCGCATCGCCGCACGACCAGTTCGTCGCGGAGTTGAACAGCATCCCGGCGACCAGCACGTTCTGGAACAGCCAGATCGCCGACCCGCAGCGCGACACGATGTTCCAGCGGGCCGTCTACCGACGCGGGGCGATGACCCTGCAGGCCCTGCGCGACAAGATCGGCGACGACGCGTTCTTCCGGGTGCTGAGGACCTGGACCGCCGAGCACTTCCAGGGGAACGCCAGCACCGCCCAGTTCATCGCCCTCTCCGAGAAGATCTCCGGCCAGGACCTGACCAACTTCTTCCAGGTCTGGCTCTACACGCCGTCCAAGCCGACCACCTGGTAGCCAACCGAAAGGGGGCGCGGCGCGTGCGCCGCGCCCCATTCATTCGGCTTTGTGTGGGCAGGGCTCTGCCCGCCTGCCAGCCGCTTGAGCCAACTCAGTGGTTGGTCAGATGCACCGTACGTCTGGCGGAGCGGTACCTAGCGTTCCTGGCAGGATAGTCACCTGCTCAGCAGCAGCTCCCGCGAAGGACGCCGGTGTAGGTAAGGGTCAAGTCCCCCTCCGACACCACCGAATCCGCTCATCCACCTGCGCCGTCGCGAAGCGGCACGACCGCCGGTCCGCGCAGGGTCCGTTAGGGGCGCCCCTTCGGGCTACCGACCAGCCAGCGAAGGAACCAGCCTGTAGCTCGGGCGCGTAGGGTCGTGTTCGCCTGGACCTCGTTCCCTATCTCTTGCTGCCGTTTACCCGGCGCGGTAGAGCAGCCAGGCGTCGCGCATGCGCTGCGTCTGCCCGGCGGTGAACTCCGTGTAGCAGGAGTCGTACGAGTAGTCCATGTAGTTGTGGATCGGGTCCAGTCCCGGAGCCTTGCAGGTGTCCTTGCCCGCCGGGCACCCCGACGTCGGCGTCTTCTCCGCCGGCGTGTCGTCCACGAAATCACCCTTGGCGTTGCAGCCGCCGTAGAAGGTGTGCTCCAGGTTGAGCCAGTGTCCGGCCTCGTGGGTCGCCGTCTCGCCCTGGTCGTAGCGGCCGGCGTAGGTGGTCGACGTGCCCGGCATCGACTCCCAGTCGATCACGATGCCGTCCAGGTAGGCCTGCCCTGGCTTGGTCACGATCTCGGGCAGGTACGCCCAGCCCAGGTACGGGCCCGCGGTCGTGGAGTACAGGTTGAGCGCGTTGTTGCCGCCCTGGTCGAGCGTGCGCTTCATGGTGTGCTCGTCGGTGCCGCCCGGACCGGCGTAGAACCAGCCCGCGTTGTCCGTGCGCGTGACCCCGGCGAGGGTGAACGAGAAGCCGGTCCTGGCCCCGCCCTCGCCGCCGGCGTAGGTGAGGTTGAGCACGTCCATCTGCGCGGCGATCTGCGCGCCGGTCAGGCTGCCGATGGTGCCATCGGTCACGACGTGGAAGTACACCGGGACCGACGCCTTGAAGTTCGCCCCCGCACGTCCCTTGGCGGAGCTCGGCAGGTCGGCGTGCACCTCGCCGAGGTCCGGCTCACGGACCTCACCGCCGCGCCCGAGCATCGCCGCGCCCGACCCCTGCGCGGTGGCCGCCGCCGTCGGGTCACACGGCGAGGCGGGCGACCCAACGCCAGCTCCACCGCCGGTCCCGCTCGACGGTCCCAGGGCCACGGCCGCGAGAAGCGCACCGGCAAGCACACGGCCCAAGGTCACGGTGCGTCGCTGCATCCTGCCCCTCCCCAGTACTCCAAGCGGCGGGTCGCACGGCAACCCGTCGAGCGAGGGGCCCCACCCCAGGCGACTGTAACCGGAGCGCTGACGCGCTACAACGGGGAGTGCCGCGGGCGTTGTTGCATCTGCGGTGAGGGGCCCCACCGGGTTGACGCTAGACATCCGTCCCACCGGGTTGACGCTAGACATCCGTCCGTGGCGACTGACAGAGCGACGACTCTTGGCAGATGTGTCCTGCTCACGGACAATACGCGGTCAGGATCGGAACCGGGACCGAATGGCAGCGCGCACCGGATGGGAGAAGGAGCTGCAACGTGAGGGTGGCAAGCGCCCCACGGCAGCGAGCGATGGTCATCGGGATCGGCAAGTTCGACCCGCCGGCCACCGCCACAGAGCCTGGGCCGGATGCTCCGGCCGGCTTCGCGTTGCTGCAGTTCGCTGAGGAGCGGGTCGCCGAGGTGGCCGAGGCGCTGCAGGCGCTTGGTCTACACCTGGTTGGCGGGCAGGTGCAGCTCGACCCGGAGCTTGACGAATTGCAGGAGTTGCTCGGCGAGGCGGCCGGCGACGACCGACCGCTGGTCGCGCACGTGCTTAGCCATGGCTCGCTAGGTGAGGGGAGCGGTTCGCTGCGCGTCGCAGCGCGTGACTCCCACAGTCACAAGCCAGGATGGAACGTGCGGGCATGGCTGGACGATGTCGAGGATCAGCCGCATCCGTCCGTGCTGCTGCTGCTCGATGTGTGCCATGCGGGGGCGGTGGTCGAGGCGCAGTGGAGCGCGTGGCAGGCACGCCTGGCCTCCGAGCCTGAGCACCGCAGGGCGTGGGTGGTCAGCGCGACCAGCGCCGGCGAGAAGGCTTACGAGGGCCGGTTCAGCCGTGCGGTGGCGACGGTCCTGCGAGGACTACACGACGACCCACGCCACCTGGACGTCAGCGAGGCGGTGGAGTTCGTGCCGCTGGCGAAACTGGTGCGGGCGGTGGAGCAGGAGCTGGCGCGACGCTCGCGCGCCGACGGCGCGGTTCCGCAGCGGGTGGCGACGACCCCGGTGGGCATCGGGAAAGAGCCGTCGACCGGCTTCATCCCAAACCCGGGCTACCGTCCCGAGGCAGCCGCCCGTCAGCGGATGACCCGCGAGGACGCGCTCCACGGCTTCGTGGTCGAGCTGGACCCAGTGCTCGATGCTGGACACTACCTCAGCCGCGCATTCGGTTGGCCCGGCCAGGCCGCCCCGAACCCGGTCTCCCTGTTCACAGGGCGGCAACGCGAGCTCGGCGATATGGCTCGCTGGCTGGACGGCGACCAGGATCCGCATCTCGGCCTCCAGGTGGTTACGGGCAGCCCCGGCGCTGGCAAGTCCGCTCTGTTGGGGGTGCTGGTCTGCGCTGCCCATCCGCAGCTGCGCAACTACCTGCTCGGCCGCCTCCCACGCGCGGACCTGCCGGGGCGCAACGAGCAGCTCGCGGCGGTACATGCGCGTGGCCGCCGGCTAGACGAGTTGCTCGGCTCGCTTGCCCGCCAGCTCGAGCTGGTCATGCCGGCCGACAGGTGGACGCCGGTGGCATTCGAGGCTGCTCTGGCCACGCGCGCCGCTGAGGTGAACCGTCCGGTGATCGTGCTGGACGCGCTGGACGAGGCGGACCGGCCTAAGGACGTTATGGACCTGCTGCTGCTCCCGCTTGCCCGCGCCCGGCTCGGCGACGGTTCCAGGACGTGCCAGCTGCTGGTCGGCACCCGACCCTGGGAGGAGTTCGCCGTGTTGCTGGACGAGGCGCGCCGGTCGGGCAGAGTGTACGACCTCGACCTCGTCCCGTCAGATGTGCTACGCGAGGACCTAGGCCGTGTTTCAGAAGTTGGAGAGTGTCGTGAGATGCTCCGAGCATGGGACGAGGCGACCTCACCAACGGGCAGTGGACCAGGCTGGAACCGTTGCTGCCCAAGGGCATCAAGTCCGGCCGGCCACCGAAGTGGACGAAGCGGCAGCTGATCAACGGGATTCGCTGGCGCACCCGCACCGGGGCGCCGTGGCGGGACGTGCTCGCCCGGTATGGGCCGTGGCAGACGGTGTATGGGCTGTTTCGCCGCTGGCAGCGCGATGGCACCTGGCAGCGGATCCTGACCCAGCTGCAGGCCCACGCGGACGCCGAGGGCTTGATCACCTGGGAGGTCAGCGTGGACTCCACGGTGGCCCGCGCCCACCAGCACGCCGCCGGCGCCCGCAAAAAGGGGATGCGCAAAAAGAGCCGCCCGGCGGGGTCACCGTCGAACCGGCCGACCACGCCCTGGGACGCTCCCGCGGCGGGCTGACCAGCAAGCTGCACCTGGCGGTCGAGCAAGGCCAGCGGCCGCTGTCAATCGTGGTGACCGCCGGCCAGCGCGGCGACAGCCCGCAGTTCGCCGCGGTGCTCGGCGGCATCCGGGTGCCGCGCCTTGGTGCGGGGCGGCCACGCACCAGGCCGGACCGGGTGTTGGCCGACAAGGCCTACAGCTCCAAGGCCAACCGGGCGCTGCTGCGCCGTTTGGGCATCAAGGCCACGATCCCTGTCAAGGACGACCAGGCCGCCCACCGGCGCGCCAAGGGCCGCAAGGGCGGCCGCCCGCCAGCGTTCGACCGGGCGGCCTACAAGCTGCGGCATGCGGTGGAGTGCGGCACCAACCGGCTCAAGCGGCACCGGGCAGTAGCCACCAGGTACGACAAGCTCGCCGTCCGCTACCAGGCCACCGTGCATGTCGCCGCGATCAACGAATGGCTATGACTTTTGAAACACGCCCTAGCCGCGTACGCCAACCGGTTCCTTGCGACCTCGCCACTGTACGACCGAGCCGGGATGCGCCCGGTCCGCGAGCAGCTCGCCGCCACGATCGCAACCCGGTTGACCGCCGACCGGCTCGAAGGCGACAGCGAGGCGGCCGGTGCGTTCCTGGTCGCGGGGTTGTACGTCCACCACCTGATGAGCCGTGGGCAACCCATTACCCTCGAGGAGCTGCCACGGATCGGGCAGGAGGTGCCCCTCTCGCCCGGGGCGATGCTAGAGCTGCACCTGACGCAGCTCGGCGGAGTATGGCTCCGCCCTGTCCTCGCCGCGCTCGCGCACGGCAAGCATCCCGGCATGCCGGCCAGCCTGGCGCGCTCGGTTGCGGCCGCGTTGGCGATTGGCCCAGGCGGCCCGCTGCCAGCTCATCCAAACCCTAATGAGGTCGCGTTGATCCTCGACCGGGTCGGCTTCTACCTGCGCCGCGCGGTCGATTTCGATGGGACAACGCTATATCGGCTATTCCACCAGGGTCTGGCAGACTACTTACAACGCCATCCGATGGCCTCAGGAGGGCAGGCGCCGTGAACGGCTCGCCCTACGCCAGGCGCATCCTCCGCCAACTCCTGGAAGCCATCCGGCCGGCGCCGGACGAACCACTCGACTGGCATCTGGCCGATCCATACCTGCTGCGTCATGCGATCCAGCATGCCGCGGACGCCGAGCAGGTCGACGAGCTGTTGGCCGACCTGGAGTTCCTCGTCTACGCCGATCCCGCGACGCTGCAGCCGGAGACCCAGGGCGCGCAGAACCCACAGGCCCGCTTGTGCGCTGCGATCTGGCGGGCGACCGTGGCCCACCGGCACGCGAGACCAAGCGTGCGACGGCAGCTACTCGCCATGGACGCCGCCCGATTCGGCCAGGAGGGTCTTGCCGAACGACTGGCATGGCCGGTGGGCCGCCCCCCAGAGCTAAGTTGGGTGCCGTCGTGGGCGACTGGCAGCCAGGTCAGCACCGCTCTGTTAGCCACCCTCAGCGGCCACGAGGGCTGGGTCAGCGCGGTGGCGGTCGGGGAGGTCGACGGGCGGCCGGTCGCCGTCAGCGGCGGCGACGACCGCACCGTGCGGGTGTGGGACCTGGCCACCGGCCAACCGCTACATACCCTCAGCGGCCACGAGGGCCGGGTCAACGCGGTGGCGGTCGGCGAGGTCGATGGGCGGCCGGTCGCCGTCAGCGGCGGCGACGACGGCACCGTGCGGGCGTGGGACCTGGCCACCAACCAACCGCTCGGCGAGCCCCTCAGCGGCCACGAGGGATGGGTCAACGCGGTGGCGGTCGGCGAGGTCGATGGGCGGCCGGTCGCCGTCAGCGGCGGCGAGGATGGCACCGTGCGGGCGTGGGACCTGGCCACCGGCCGACCGCTCGGCGAGCCCCTCAGCGGAAACGAGGAATTGGTCAGGGCGGTGGCGGTCGGCGAGCTCGACGGCCGCGCGGTCGCCGTCAGCGGCGGCGACGACGGCACCGTGCGGGTGTGGGACCTGGCCACCGGCCGACCGCTCGGCGAGCCCCTCAGCGGAAACGAGGACTTGGTCAACGCGGTGGCGGTCGGCGATCTCGACGGCCGCGCGGTCGCTGTCAGCGGCGGCAGCGACCGCACCGTGCGGGTGTGGGACCTGGCCACCGGCCAACCGCTACATACCCTCAGCGGCCACGAGGACTGGGTCAGGGCGGTGGCGGTCGGCGAGGTCGATGGGCGGCCGGTCGCCGTCAGCGGCGGCGACGACGGCACCGTTCGGGTGTGGGACCTGGCCATCGGCCAACCGCTCGGCGAGCCCCTCAGCGGCCACGAGGGATGGGTCAACGCGGTGGCGGTCGGGGAGGTCGATGGGCGGCCGGTCGCGGTCAGCGGCGGCGACGACGGCACCGTGCGGGTGTGGGACCTGGCCACCGGCCGACCGCTACATACCCTCAGCGGCCACGAGGGCCGGGTCAACGCAATGGCTCCCTTCTCCTACCGCCAGGCATTCAAGAAAGACGCCCTCAGCGGCCTCGAGGGGTGGCGGTCGGGGAGCTCGACGGCCGCGCGGTCGCGGTCAGCGGCGGCGACGACGGCACCGTGCGGGTGTGGGACCTGGCCACCGGCCAACCGCTACACGCCCTCAGCGGCCACGAGGGATGGGTCAACGCGGTGGCGGTCGGGGAGCTCGACGGCCGCGCGGTCGCGGTCAGCGGCGGCGACGACGGCACCGTGCGGGTGTGGGACCTGGCCACCGGCCAACCGCTACATACCCTCAGCGGCCACGAGGGATGGGTCAGGGCGGTGGCGGTCGGGGAGGTCGATGGGCGGCCGGTCGCGGTCAGCGGCGGCGGCGACCGCACCGTGCGGGTGTGGGACCTGGCCACCGGCAACGACATCGCGACGATCGCCTTCCCCTACCTAGTGCTCTCCATCGCGGCTGCGACCGACAACCGGCTCGTGGTGGGATTCGACTGGGAGGTCGCCGTCCTGCGACGGTGGCTGACTAGCCGGCCGAGCTGGCCTGCCGGCGACGGCACCGAGCCGCCCGACGCGTATCCCAGGCGCCCGCCATGACGGCTCGTGTCGTCGGCGTCCACGGGGTCGGCAACCATCTGCCGGGTATATCCCCGGCGCAGGCGGCCGAGCGGCTCACTCGGCTGTGGACAGCCTACCTCAACGATGGGATCACCTCGCCACCAAGCCAGGTCGACCTGCGTGTCGCCTACTACGCTGACATGCTGCAATCCGCCGGGCAGCAGGGCGCCCCTGGCGACGACCCCGAAAGCCTTGATCCGTTGGGACGGGAGCTGCTGCTGTTGTGGGTCGCGCAGCTCGGCGCGCCGGCCGAGGTTGCCCAAGGCTACGGCTCCATGCCGGTCCGCCAGGCCGCTTCCTGGGTCGCGGACCGTTTCGGCCTCGATAACCGACTGCTAAGTTGGTTCGTCACCCGCTTCTTCCGCGAAGTCCCTGCTTATCTCGGTGATGGTGCACGGCGTGCCGCCGCCCGTGACCGCGTCGCTAGCACGATCGCCGAGCACGCCCCTCAGGTCGTGCTCGCCCATTCCCTCGGCTCAGTGGTCGCGTACGAGGCATTGTGGGCGCACCCAGAGCTGCCCGTCGACCTGCTGGTCACGCTCGGCTCCCCGCTCGGCATGCCGGATGTGGTCTTCGACCGCCTCGAGCCGACCCCTAGCAGCGGCCGCGGCCTTCGCCCGCCAAGCATTGCTCGTTGGGTCAACCTCGCTGACCCCGGCGACCTCGTCGCCATCCCACGGCACCTCGCACGCCGCTTCGCCGGCATCGACCTTGACCAGGAGGATCTCATCCATACCTTCGACTTCCACAGAGTCGCCAACTACCTTTCCTGTGCAGCCACCAGGGCGGTGCTCGTGCCATACCTCCGCCGACCCACCGTCCCGCCGGCGGGTGACAGCGGCAACGACGGCGCACCCCCGGAGGCTCAGGGGTGAGGACTTCAACAAGTAGATCTGGAGGCAGTTTCACGCGCCGCTCCACCAAACTGGGCTAACTGCCGCTGACGAGGATCAGCCTGCTCGCGTCTACCGACGTGACCCGCTCGGTGGTCTCATCCATGAGCACCGGCGAGCTGCGTGAACGCTTGCGCACCCTTCATGCACACGAACTCGTCCGTGACGTCCTGGGTCTGGAGCCAGCCGGGGCCTCTCAGTCAACCTGGCGTGCCAGCCGTGGCCAGCCCGTCCAGCCAGCGGCGCAGGCGGACCTCCCCTGGCCGGTCCAGCGTCCGCAGGATGCGCAGCGCCTCGTGCCAGGCATCCGCGGCGGCGGCGGGCTCGGATCGGGCTGCCAGGGCCAGCCCGAGCCGGCCGAGCGAGTGGACCTGCCAGGGGCGGTCGTCGCGCGCGCGGAAGCTGGCCAGGCTGCTGCGGAAGTCGGCGATGGCGCCGTCCAGGTCGCCGGCGCGGGCCCGGGTGACCGCGGCGGCGTGCAGCACCTGGGCCTGGCCGCGCTCGTGTCCGAGCGCGACCAGGAGCTGTCGCGCCCGGTCGAGCAGCGCCGCCGAGTCCTCGAGCCCGCCCTGCTCGCGGGCAATGATCCCGAGGCCGCGGTAGGTGTGCGCCTCGCCCTGGGTGTCGCCGATGCCAAGGAACAGCGGCAGGGCCTGCTCGTGGCAGCGCATGGCCTCGTCGGGACGACCCTCCCAGAGGCGGAGCCGGCCGATGCTCAGCAGCAGGATGCCCTCCCACCTGAGGTCGCCGACGCCACGGCAGAGCCGCAGGCTCTCCTGGTAGATCGGGTCGGCATCCCGGTGATCGCCCAGGTAGCGGAGCGCCACCCCGCGGCTGTGCAGCGCCCGGCCGTGCAGGATGTGGTCCCGGTACCGGCTGGCCACCGGTAGGCAGCGGTCGAGGCACTCGATCGCCGTCCGCACCTGCCCCTGCTCGCGAAGGGCGATGCCCAGGTTGTGGTAGGTCGCTGCCTCCAGCTGCTCGCTGCCGAGGCGCCGGGCCATCGGCAGCACCTCCCGGTAGCAGGCGACGGCCTGCTCGAAGCGGGCCCAGTCCCGGTACACCACGCCCAGGCTGAGCAGCGCCTCGGCCTCGTTGGCGATGTCGCCGATCTCGTGGAAGAGCGCGCGGCTGTGCCGCAGGCGATCGATCGCGTCGGGCCAGTTGTTCTGGTTCAGGAACGCCCCGCCGAAGTCGAACAGGGCCAGCGCCTCGGCCCGCCGGTCCCCGGCCTGCCGGGTGGCGTCCAGCGCCAGCTCCTTGACTTGGAGCGAGTCCTCCCAATGGGCATGCCAGATGAAGAAGGTGTTGAGCGTGCGCGACAGGCTCCAGGCGTCACGCCAGAGCCCGCTGGCATGGGCCAGCCCCACCGCCGCGATCAGGCTCGTCTTCTCCGCCCGCAGCCAGGTCAGCGGTGCCCGCCGCAGGGCCTGGGCGTGCGCGCGCCCGACCTCGACCGGGGGGCCGGGCCGGGCGGTCGCATCGGCCGGGTCGTCGACGCGTCCCAGGCCCTCGTTGGCCCAGCGCGCCAGGCTCAGGTAGGCGTTGACCAGTCGGGTGACCGCGGCCAGGCGCTCCGGCTCGGCCTCCTCGGCCTCGGCGCGCTCGCGGCCGAAGACCCGCAGCAGGTCGTGGAGGCGGTAGCGCGGCTCGCCGAGCTCGTCGTCCCCCTCCGGCTCGACCAGCTGGGCCTCGACCAGCCGCTCGACCAGGTCCTCGCCATCCACGCCGGGGTCGCCCAGCAGCACGCCCGCGACCCAGCCGGGGAAGGTGGGGGCGGTGAGCAGCCCGAGCAGGCGGAAGGCGCGCTGCTCCAGCGGACTTCGGCCCTGGTAGCCGAGCAGGAAGCTGGCGCGCACCTCGCGGTCGCCGGCCTGCAGCTCGTCCAGCCGGGAGCGTTCGTCGGCGAGCCTCGAGGCCAGGCGTTCCAGGGTCCAGTGCTGCCTGGCGGCCAACCTCGCCCCGGCGATGCGGACCGCCAGCGGCAGCCGGCCGCACAGTCGCGCGATCGAGCGTGCCGGCTCGGGTTCGGCGGCGACCCGGGCCGCCCCCGCGATGCCGGCGAGCAGCTCGAGGGCCTCGGCCTCGCCGAAGATGTCCAGGTGCAGCAGGCGCGCGCCGTCCAGCCCGGGCAGCGAGCGCCGGCTGGTGACGATCACGGCGCAGCGCGGGTCGCCGGGCAGCAGCGGGCGGACCTGCGCCTCGTCGGCCGCGTTGTCGAGCACGACCAGGACCTTGCGCCCGGCCAGACGTCCCCGGTAGAGGCGCTCGCGCGCCTCGAGGCCGGCCGGCACGGACGCCTGCGGCACTCCGACCGCCGTGAGGAACTCGGCCAGCACCGCCGCGGGGTCGAGGCGCTCGGCCTCGGCGCCGCGCAGGTTGACGTACAGCTGGCCGTCGCCGAAGCGGGCGCTGAGCTGGTGGGCGAGGCGGGTGGCGAAGGCGGTCTTGCCGACGCCGGGCTTGCCGAACACGGCCAGCAACGGCGTGGCCGTCCTGCCTTCCAGCAGGGCCGTCGCCCCGGCCAGGGCGTCCTCGCGCCCGGTGAAGTCGTCGATGTCGCGCGGAAGCTGGGCCGGTCCCGTCCATGGGCTTGGCGACCCGTGGAGGTGCAGCTCGCCGATGTGCAGGTCGCGTCCGGCGACGTAGGTGCCGGTGAGGATCACGTCCCGGCCGGCGGTGGCGCCGCTGTCGGCGACGGCCGCGCCGTCGGGGCGCTGCTGCTGCTCGCTCACGCCGGTCCCCGGTCGCTGAACGAGCCAGCGGCCTGCTGCTGGCGGACCGACTCGCTTGGCTCGTAGCCGCTCTTCCAGAGGTGGAGGAGGTGCGCAACGACCATCCGGTACTGCTCGGACAGGAGGTCGTGGTGCTTGTCGGCGAGGAACTGCAGCAGCTCCACCCGCTTGAAGTTGCTGCGCGTGTAGACGATCGACTCGGCGTGCCGCCGGTAGGAGAACAGGGCGGCCGGCAGGACGTCGCCGCGGTGCCCCCGCTTGTGCAGGCGGATCTGGATGTCCCAGTCCTCGAAGGCGAACATGTCCTCGTCGTACCCGCCGACGTCCCGGATCGCCTCGGCATCGAACAGGGTAGTGGTCTTGCCGTCGGTGTGCAGGAACAGCATCAGCTCGGGCACGTAGCCGACCGGTGCGTACACCATGTCCAGCAGCCCGAAGTAGCGCGCATAGCAGCTGACGTAGGACAGGTCCGGGTTGCGCGCGAGCGCCGTCAGCGCCGTGGCGAGGTAGTCCCGGTGGATCAGGTCGTCGGCCCCGAGCGGCAGGAGGTAGCGGCCGGAGCTGGCGGCGATCCCGGCGTTGAGCGCCGAGGCGATCCCGCCGTTGGCCTTGCCCACCTTGACGACGCCGCGCAGCCCCTCGAACACCCGGATCGTGTGCGGCTCGGTGGACCCGTCGTCGACCACCACGATCTCGGTGTGCGGGTAGCTGGAGGCGCGGGCCGAGCGGATCGCCTCGTGCAGGTAGCGCCCCTGGTTGTAGAGGGGGATGACGACCGAGACCAGCGGGGTCGCCCGCCTGGGGCGACGCGCCCGGGCCGGACGTTCGCAAGCGCCGTAGGCCGCCTCCAGGCGAGCTCGCACGGCCTCGTCGCGGCAGTGGCGGGCCGCCTGCAGGCGGGCGCCAACCGACAGCTCGGCAACGGTCGCCGGCGCCGCCAGGCAGGCCAGCAGCTCGCGCGCGGCCGCGGCGGGAGCGCGCGTGTCCACCAGCAGGCCCGACCGCCCGTGCTCGACCAGCTCGGCGGCCGGGCCGGAGGCGTCGGCGACCACCACGCAGCCCTCGGCGAGGGCCAGCGGCAGGGCTGGGGGCAGCGGGCCCCTGCGGGCCGGGAACACACAGCAGGTCGCGTGGCCAAGTACGCGCGCCAGGTCGGCCTCGGCAAGCGGCCCGGAGACGCCGATCTCGGCCACGCCGGCAGCGCCGAGCCGGGCCCGCAGGTGCTCCGTGAAGGAGCCGCCGAAGGGCGCGCCGGCCGCGTCCTGGCCGTACAGGTGAAAGGCCAACCCGTCCCTGGCCGCGACCGCCTCCAGGGCGATGTCGACGAACGAGTCAGCTCCGGCGGCAGGGCCGAGGGGACCGACGAACACCGCCCGCTGCGGTGCAGGGGGCTCCTCCGGACCCGCCGGTGCCGAGACCGGCGCCAGCAGCGGGCCGGGGCCGACGTGGCGGGCGGCGGCCCCCAGCTCGGCGGCGACCTCGCGGGCCAGGTGCTGCGAGGAGGACGTCACCAGGTCGGCGTGGCCGAGGCTGTAGCGTTCGAGGTGGGCCACGATGGCGCGGCGGAAGTCGGTGTAGGGACGCCCGGTGGCCAGCGGGTCCGGTCCGTCCAGGCGCACGACCAGCGTCGCGCCGGAGAACCGGCCGAGCAGGCGCTTGGCGCGCATCGTGGTGAAACCTTCGCCGCGCCGCTCAGCGAACTCGACCACGTCGAGGCCGACCTCCTCGTCCAGCGCCTGGAGGGTGGCATACACCTGGTCGGCGTACCGATGGGCCGGGTCGAAGTACCACCCCTTGGGCTCGGGCGGCAGCACGGGGGTGTGCCTGACCCGATCGCCCAGCAGCCCCTGCAAGGCCGCGCCGCCCACCACCCAGACGTCGTGCCCGCCCGCGGCCATGCACCGGGCCAGCGCACACACCAGCGCCTCGCCGTCACGGTCGACGTAGGCGATCTTCATTGGGTCCACCGCGGCGCACGCTCCCGGCAAGGAGATCCCAAGCTGGCCGACATCCCGCGGGAACGCTACCGCGGGTCGTGGCCAGCGTCGCCGATGTTCAGGTCGCGGCCGGCGACGTACTGGCCACGCTGGTGCACGTCGCGGCCGGCGACCACGCCGGCGTCGCTGACGGTGAGCTGGACCCCGCCGGCCGCGTGAGCCTCGCCGACCAGGCGCTCGACCTCGGCGGCGAACGCCGGGTCGGCTTCCAGCTCCTCGGCAAGGGCGCTGCGTAGGGCCTGCTGGCGGGACTCGCTGTCGGGCCGCTGCTCGACCCCCTCGAGCTGGCTGCCGGCGTAGGTTCCGGGCCGCAGGCGTTCCTTCACGGCCTGGTACAGCCGCTTGACGGCCGGCAGGGCGGCGTCGGTGAGGGCGTCGGCGGCCTGCTCGGCGACCCGCCCACCGGCCCGCTGGAGCAGGGGCGTGAGGAGCGCGACGGCGGCTGTGGCGAGGCTGAACGGTTCGACCACGGATCCTCCCTCCGAGACCCACCACCCAAGGCCATGAGCCTAGCCCGCGCCGCCCATGGCGACCAGATCCTGGTCCGCCGGCACCAGCCGCGGTCTCCGCTCGTCCACCGCAGGCTGTCCCGCCAGAGACGGTAGTACTGCCGCATTCCGGCCGCTCGGAGATGGTACGGCAGGCCGGCGAACCACGATCGGCAGGGGAACCACCGGGCAGTTCCGTTCCTCTGGAAAGGCAACATCGGAGCGCCTCGGCCGGCCATTACCGGCTCTTCACAGCGAGCTGCTAGCGCACTACCTTGGGCCGGATGACCAGGATGAGGCCGACCGGCACGCAGGCGACCGGGATCGAGGCGGTCGACCAGGGCCGTCGCCCGGTGCCCGCTGCGCCGTCCGCGACCTGATCGCCCGGTGGGCGTCGGCGAAGCCGCGGCGACCGCGGCGGCGCTCGGCGCCGCGCTGCTCACGCTTGGCTACCGCAACCAGCGCGGTGTCGAGCTGAGCCCCGATGGTCGGCGCTACCTTGCGATGGGGGCCGGTCGACCGGCGCACCTTCCGTTCGGCCTCCGCTGGCTGCTCCCAGCCGTCTGCGGCACCTCGCTGACCCGGTGGCGCTGGAGCACGGCCATCCATCTGGGGCTGCTGCCGCCGCTGCTGGTGGTCTGGCTGTCGCGCTGGATCGACCACCCCGGGGTGCTGGTCACCGGTGGGTTGCTGGTCTGCGGGCTGCCGGGCATCTACCGCACGCACCTGCGCCTTCCGGTGCTGGTCGACGCTCCCGCGATGGCCTGGGCGCTTGGCGCGGCGATCGCCGCCCAGCACGGCAGCTGGCCATTGGCCGTGGCGCTGGCGCTGCTGGCCGGATCGATCAAGGAGCCGGCACCGATCTTCGCCGCCTGCTATGCCTGGAGCGTCCTACCGCTCGCCGGGCTGGCCGCGCCGCTGGTTCGCCGGCTGGTGGCGCGGCTCGGGGATGACGTCGAAGGGGAGGAGGACCGCCTCAGGCATCCCATCCACACCGGCCGGCTCGATCACACTGGCATGTGGTTCGAGGCGACGGCGATGGCGACGCCTTGGGGCGCCTGCCTGCTGGCCACCTTGACGACCGACCGGGCGACGATTCCGATGCTGGTGGTCACCGTGCTGCTGGCCTATGGGCAGCTGTTCGTCGCCGGGGACACCGTTCGCCTCTACCAGTGGGCGGCGCCGCCGGTGATCCTGGCCACGGCCACCGTCCTGCCGCCTCGCTGGGCCGTGGCCGCGTTGCTTGCCCATCTGCTAAACCCATGGGCGGGCAACGGGCGATGACTCGAGGCCCTTCCGCCGGCCACGAACGGTGCGCGTCCCTGCCGCTGAAGCAGCGCAGACGGGCTGCACTCCAGCGTTCGCTTCCAAATGTCTGCCCGTCGGTTGCCGAGTGGAGGGGATCGGGTGGCGTCACCCTCGGCACGGAAAGGATGAGGTGATGGTTGCGGAACACGGATCCGCGGCGCCGCCGGTGAGCGGCTTCGACGGCCTGGGGATGCATCTTGGTAACCTGCCGCGGTTGTCGCGGGCGCAGAGTCGCTCGATCAGTCCCGAAAGCTTCAGCGATGGGAAGGGCAAGGCCGGCATGGCCAGCGCGTTCAACTGCTATTGGGAGATGCCGTTCCGAAAGCGTTGCCGTATCACGCTGGGCAACATCGGTGACACGCCGATGACGGTCTATTACCAGATCACCTACGTCGAGACCGACGCCCGATCCGCTTCCAGCACGACCTGCGAGTGACCATCCAGGCGCTCGGATGGCGCTCAGGGGCTCGTTATCTCCCGCGTCGGGACGACATCGCATCGACGGCCTACTGGTACCAGACCTTGCCGACCGCGCCGTTTCCACCCTTGCCGGGGCGAGACGACCTCGAGGTGCTGTAGCGAGTGGAAACCTTTGCCCATGGAACGGCCCCGGGTGACTGCAACCTCCTCCGGGTAGGTACCAGGCGTGCCTGCCTGGAGCACGACGATCCCCGTGCCCTCGACGCGATCCTGGACGAGCTGCGCGCAGGAGCACCGTTGGACGCGAACGGTACGCGGCTCCGGCCGGAGACACTCGCGTTGCTCTTGGATGCCACGCCCAGAACCGCCGAGGGTCGCCCAGAGCTGACCGCCGCCTCGTTCGAAGGGACACGCTTCCTGGGCGCTGCGGTGTTCGACGGCGTTCGCTTCGCGAGGAGGACGAGCTTCGCGCGTGCGCAGTTCGCCGGCTACGCCTCGTTCGGCAACGCGGCCTTCGACGGATGGACGCGCTTCCAGGATGCGAGGTTCCATACGGCGGTGTCGTTCCGAGAGGTCGTGCTGGGCGGCTCCACCAACTTCGACGACGCCCGCTTCGACGCTGGGGCGGCATTCGACGGCGCTCGATGCGGCGAGCTGGTCTCGTACGGCCGTGCGACCTTTCGAGGCTATGCTTCCTTCAGCGACGCCCACTTCGCCAAGAGCACGTCCTTCGAGCAAGCACGCTTCTCGGTCCATGCCGCCTTCCGCGGCGCAAGGTTCGCTGGCGAGGCGTCCTTCAAGGGAGCGCGGTTCGGCGGGGGATCGTTCCGCGGCGCGTGCTTCGGTGGCGATGTCTTGTTCGCGGACGCTCACTTTGAAGCAGCCGCTGATTTCGAGGAGACGGAGTTTCAGCAAGCCACGAGCTTCGCATCGGCCACCTTCGTGCGCTCCGCCCGGTTCCGGCGAGCCCGTGTGGCATCCGGCATCGTGCTCCAGGGGGTTCGCTGCGAGGGAACGCTCGATTTCACTGAGGCCAACTTCGAGGCGGCTGCTCAATTCGGCCCGGTGGCCTGGTGCAGGCACCTTGCGCTCGACAGGGCGCGCTTCGGTGCCGCCGCGGTGATCGAAGCGGCCGCCGAGATCCTATCCTGCACATGGGCGAGGTTCGACGACTCCGTCGCCTTACGGCTGCGCGGAGCAACGATCATTCTCGATGGGACGACCTTCGCGCGTGCGTCCTCCATATCGCCCGCCAGCGGTCTCGAAGGATCCGCCGCCGGCGCGTCCATGCCCAGGCTTCTCTCCGTGCGGAACGTCGACGTGACTGGCCTGGTCGTGTCCGACGTCGGGCTCGAGTACTGCCTGTTTCAGAGCGCGCTCTGCCTGGACAGGCTACAGATCGAGGGAGCAGGTTCGTTCGCCCGCACTCCGCCCGGGCTGCTGGTCGGCTGGCGCTGGCCGTTTGTCTGGCGCTGGACCAAGCGACAGGTGCTGGCCGAGGAGTGCCTTTGGCGGGACTCCCGTCCTGGAGGACCGGCGCGTGTGGCGCGTACACAGCAGCGCTGGCATCCGGGCGCGGCGTCGCTGTATGACCGGCTGACCGAGCTGACAGGACACGGGATCGAGACGATCGGGCCGGATCGTCTCACCGCGCTCTACCGGGCGCTCCGCAAGGCGGAAGAGGACGCCAAGAACGAACCCGGGGCCGCCGACTTCTACTACGGCGAGATGGAGATGCGACGTCTGTCGCAGAAGCCCGGGCGTGGGGAGCGGCTCCTCCTCACGCTCTACTGGCTGGCGAGCGGTTATGGGCTGCGTGGCTCGCGAGCCCTCGTAGGAGCGCTGGCCGTCCTCGTCGCGTCCGCGGTGCTGTTCGCGTCGGTGGGCTTCCAGGGCGCGACCGTCTCCGCCGACGCTCTTGTCGCGGGCATGCTCTATGGGGCGCGAACGGCCCTCGGTCTGTTCCCCGGCCCCCAGCCGCGGCTCACGCACTGGGGCGACGTGACGCAGATCGCCGTCCGACTGATCCTGCCTGTGTTGCTCGGCCTTGCCATCCTGGCGGTCAGAGGACGGGTCAAGCGCTGACCCTCTTTGGAGGTACTCGGGATGCACGCGATGTGGGTTCACGGACATGCCGCTCAATCGGAGCTGGCAGCCAAGCGCCTGCTCCAAGGGGACGGGGTCGCCTACAGCGGTCGCCCCGACGAGGAGCTCTGGGTCCACTTCGCCGTGCCGACCCCGGTGATCATCGCGGACCAGCGGCCGGCCCTCGTGCGGGCGTTCGTCCTGTTCCGCACCGAGGGCGGCGCGGCCATCGTGAAGGTCGGCATCTGGGACGGAGCCCGCCTCGCCGCCGAATTCGACGACCTGCTCCTGGAGGGAGACCACAGCCAGCGACTCGACGAGGGCAACACCTTCGTGATCGGCAGCCCCTTCCCGGTGTTCTGGGGCATCGGTATCTCGGTGCTCACACGGTTCGGCCACCAGACATTGAGCAAGGCCGGCTGCGTACGGTTCGCATCGGCTGGAGCGGACTTCGAGTGACTTTTGACTTTCTGTCCGCTCGCGGCGAGCGTGTGGGGCGCGGAAACCCTGATTCGCGCCATGAGCAGGCGTTTCGTACCATCCCCTGATGCTCTTCCTGCTGTGGTTGATCGCTTGTCTGCTCACCCGCCTGCTGGTTCTCTCGGAGGCCGACGACGGCACCAAGGACCTGGAGATCCTCGTCCTGCGCCATCAGCTTCGGGTGCTGCGCCGCAAGACCGGCCGCCCCAAGTTCACCGCAGGCGACCGAGTCCTGCTGGCTGCCACCAGCCGGGTGCTCCCCCGACAGCGGTGGGCATCATTTCTCGTCGCGCCCCAGACGACGCCCTTGTCACTCGCGGTTGGCTGGCTACGGGCCCTGCCGGTGCGACCGGGTGCGGTCCCAGCGCCGGACGCGGGCCGGGCGCGCCGTCGTCCACGTCGCCCAGCCGGGGACGCCGGAGTCCCGTCGGCCCCCGGCGATGCGGGGCGCGTTGCCGGCCTCGGGGAAGTTGGCCGGGCTGGCGCGGAAGGCGCGCAGTGCCCAGCGGCCGGTGAGGGCCACGGCGGCCGCGACCGCCGCGAGGGCGGTGAGGTCGCCGGCGGCGTGGTGGCGGGCCGCCTCGATCACGATGAACGTCGCGGCGAGCACGACCAGGACCAGGGAGATGCCGCGATGGAAGCGGCCGGCCTCCGAGTGCGGCCACGGGTCGAGGGCGACGGTCAGCTCGCGGCCGTCGTCGGCGTCGGTGCACTCGGACTTGATCGGGCAGGCGTTGCAGACCGGCGCCTTGGCGCGGTACCGGATCACGCGCAGCTCGTGGTCGACCTCCTTGGGCCACAGCTGCTGGCCTTGCGTGCACTCCCAGACGTCCAGATGGTGGCGGTAGGTGAATCCGCGGGTGCGCCAGCGCTCGGCGCGCCGTTGGACGTGGCCGGCGGTGCGCTCGAGGAGGCCGCCGGCCACGAGCAGGAACAGCGCGTAGGCCCCGACCAGCAGCACTTCGGTGTGCGGGGGGCTCATCCCTGCCGCTCTCCAGCGGCCGGCGCGGGCGCCGGCTCGGTCACCTCGGTGAACAGGATGTCCTCGTGCTCGTCGAGGGTCACCTGGGCGACGCGGTGGCGCACGCCCTTCCAGCACAGCCACAGCACCGGCAACGCGCCGCCGAGGATGAACAGCAGGTCGCCGGGTAGCCGTAGCCACTCGAAGAAGGAGTTGGTGGGGCTGGTGACGAACTTGAGCTGCCGCGCCTGGAAGTACCCGTGGTTGATCGACTCGTACAGCTGGATGATGCCGAGTGGGAACAGGGTGGCGAAGACCATCCACGCCAGGCCGATGTTGGTCGACCAGAACGCGATCCGCGCGGCCCGCTCCGACCAGCGCTCCTCAGGCATGAGGTAGCGCAGGCAGAACAGGGCGAGCCCGATCGCCAGCATCCCGTAGACGCCCATCATCGCGGCGTGCCCGTGGTTGGCGGTGAGCGCGGTGCCGATCTCGTAGTAGCTGACCACGGGGAGGTTGATGAGGAAGCCGAAGATGCCGGCACCGAGGAAGTTCCAGAACCCGACCGCGACCAGGAACATCACCGCCCAGCGGTGCGGGAACGGCGTGCGCGAGCGCGACTCCTGCTTCGCGCCGAGCTGCAGGAACGTCCACGCCTCGACGGTGAGGAAGGTGAGCGGGATCACCTCGGCGGCGGAGAAGAACGCCCCGAGCGCCATGTGCTCCGCGGGCTCGCCGGAGAAGTACAGGTGGTGCATGGTGCCGATCACGCCGCCCATCGAGTACAGCACGATGTCGAGGTAGATCACGGTCAGCGCGACGCGCTCGCGGACCACGCCGAGCAGCACGAAGATGTACGCGACCATCACCGTCGTGAACAGCTCCAGGAAATCCTCGACCCACAGGTGCACGACCCAGAAGCGCCAGAAGTCGGCGGTGGTGAAGTGCGAGTCGGGACTGGCGAGCAGGCCGACGGTATAGAACGCGGGAATCGCGAGCGCCGCGAACAGGAACATCCAGGGCATGTTGCCCTTGTGCTCGGTGCGCAGCCGCCGCCGCAGCACGCGCCACAGCATGAACACCCACGCGAACAGCCCGACCGACAGCAGGACCTGCCAGAAGCGCCCGAGGTCGAGGTACTCCCAGCCCTGGTTGCCGAACCACTGCCAGACGCGATCCAGCCGACCGAAGATGCCGGCCCACTCGCCACCCATGCTCCCGAAGACGACGAGGGCGAGCGCGCCGAGCAGCCCGTAGGCGAGCAGGCCCTGCCGGCGCGGCTCGTGCCCCGCGATCATCGGCGCCAGGAAGATCCCGGCGGCGAGGAACGAGGTCGCGACCCAGAAGATGGCGAGCTGCACGTGCCAGGTACGCATCAGGTTGTACGGGAAGAGACGCGCGAGGTCGACGCCGAAGAAGTTCGTCAGGTCGGCGCGGTAGTGCTCGGCCGCGGCACCGGTGATCGTCTGGACCAGGAACAGGGCCGCCATCACCAGGAAGAACCAGGCGGTCGCGCGCTGGCCAGGGGTGAGCGCGACGTCGCCGGGCGCCCGGAAGCTGACCGTCACCTGCTCGCGCCCGTGCCAGCCGAGGACGCGCCAGCGCCCGTACGCCGCGAACAGCAGCCCGATGCCGCCGAGCAGCGCGCCGAGGGAGAGCATCGACCAGATCACCGTGTTCGCGGTCGGCTCGTTGCCGACCAGCGGCTCCGGCGGCCAGTTGTTGGTGTACGAGTAGCCCAGCCCGGGCCGGTTGGTCGACGACGCCCACGCCGACCACGCGAAGTACGCGGTGAGCCGGCGTGCCGCTGCGTGCGTCGTAGCGGTTGGCCTTGAACTCCGAACGCGTGCGCGCCCTTGCCGTGTCCGACCCGGCGCCCCCGTACGTCGTGGTCACCGCCTCGGCCGCGCGGTGCAGGTAGTCCGCGGTCCAGTCGGGCCCCAGGTAGGCGCCGTGCCCGAAGATCGAGCCGTACTGCATCAACCCGTTCCTGAGCAGGACGTGCTGCCCGGCGCGGACGTCATCACCCGTGAACGCCACAGCGCCCCGGTCGTCCACGACGCGGACAGGGATCGGCGGCTCGGCCTGGTAGGTGCGATAGGCGAGCAGACCCATGACCAGGAACCCGAAGAGCACGACCAGTGCGACCGCCTGGATCCAGCCCTTCGACACCAGCAACTCTCGTCGCTGCGCTGCGGCACGTCCTCGCACTGGCCCATCCTCGCGTCGGCCCGCCGTACGGGCGCTCCCACGGCGCAGCGGCCTGGCTGCCGGCGCCATCGACGACGGAGATTATCGCCAGGCACCTCGATCGCGGAACTTCTGAGCGGCCTGCGCTGGACAGGTCGGTTGACTCCGGTCGGCCCTGACGCGGCCGCCACCGCGAGGGCATCGTGACCGTCCGCCTGCCCAGCTCAGCCGGTGCGCGGTTCACGCCGGGTCCGCCTTTACATCGAGGCCGCCGGGACGCTAGAAGGAGCCCTTCAATCGGCCCACCGGCTCGGCCGCTACGTTGCCCACCTCACCGGTGTGCCCAACGCTGGTCGGACGGCGGCCGGGATTTCGCTCCACCTTCCCTCCGCCCGACGCCAGGCCGCGCGGGACTAGATATCGGGCGGGGTTTGGCGGGCGATGTCGTCGGGGGTGAACTGCTCGCGGGCGGTGGACACCGCCCAGCGGTGGCCGTAGGGGTCGCGCAGGACGCCGTAGCGCTCGCCCCAGAACATCTCCTGCACCGGCATCTCCACCACCGCGCCGAGGTCAACGGCCTGCCGGGCGACCGCGTCCACGTCCTCCACCTCGACGTGCAGCATCACCGGGCTGCCGCCGATGGTCGGTGGCGCCAGTGCCCCTAACGTCGGGGTCTCCTCGCTGACCAGCAGCCGGGCGGGGCCGACGGCCAGCTCGACGAACATGACCCTGCCGTCGGGCAGGCTGTTGCGCAGTAGCTCGGCGGCGCCGAACGCGGTGCGGTAGAACGCCACCGCGGCATCGGTGTCACGGACGAACAGGTGGGGCGTGAGGCCCAGGGGGCGCTGGGCGGTCATGTGGGCTCCTTTGCGGGCAGCAGTCCAGCCTGGATGGCGGCGGCCGCCAGGCGCTGGAGCAGGGCGGCCTCGGCCTGGGCGGCCTGGCGGCCCAGCGGGGTGAGCCGGTAGTAGCGGCGGCGGGCGTCGTGGGGGGCGGCCGGGTCGCCGCCCTCGGCCTCCTCGACCAGGCCGTCGGCCAGCAGTCTGGCGATGGTGCGGTACAGCGTGCCGGGGCCCAGCCGCACGGTGCCCGCGGTGACCTGCTCGACGAACTGCATCACCGCGTAGCCGTGCGCCTGGCCGGCGGCCAGGGCGAGCAGCACCTGGAAGGCGGCCGGGGTGAGCGGCGGGACGGGGTTGACGGTCATCGTCCACCAGTCTACTATCCAACCGTGCTACATCCAACCTGGATATAGCCGAGGTGAGACTACCAGAGGAGGTAGGAGCCATGATCGGTGGTGTCGCCCAGGTGGTCGTCGAGGTCCAGGACCAGGAGCGGGCCAAGCGGTTCTGGACCGAGCAGCTGGGCTTCGAGCTGGCCCAGGATGCCCCGTACGGGGAGGAGCGCTGGCTGGAGGTGCGCACGCCCGACAAGGCGGTGACCGTGGTCTTGGACCTCCGCCGGGGGGAGCGGCCGACCGCGCCGCATCCGAGCCTGCCGACTTCCAAGGTGATGTTCTACGCCGAGGACCTGCAGCAGACCTATACCGAGCTGACCGCCCGCGGGGTCCAGTTCCCCCAGCCGCCCGTCCAGCAGCCGTTCGGCTGGTGGTCGCTGTTCCAGGATTCCGAGGGCAACCGCTTCGCGCTGGTGCCCCGCGGGCAGTAGCCGCGCCCGCCTCGCCCACTCCACCGTCGGTCCCGTCAGGCCATCGAGGGGAATCGTCATGGTAGGCGAAGCCGCACACCCTTCCGGGATCGACGCGGCCCGACCGGATCCGCGGCCGGGCATTCCCAAGCAGGTCCAGGCCTCCTTCCGGCTTTGGCTCCTCGCCGTCGCCGCGCGGGACGCGGCAACGCGGGGAAGGTGGCGCAGCCAGGTGATCGACGGAGTCGAACACCTGCCACCACCAAGCAGGACTCGAGGTGACCTGACATGGAAGCTCCGCTGGTCTCCACCTCGCTGCCCGCTAGGATGCGGGCCTCGCTGCTGGGCGACTGGCAGCAGGCCCGGCCGGCCCAGCGGTTCGCCTACCTGGCCGGCGGCGCGCTGGTCCTGGTCGGCCTGGCCCACCTGGCCGCCTGGCTGGCGGTCGGCGGCGCCTGGCAGGGGCCCGTCTCGTTCCGCAAGCCGACCACCTTCGGGATCTCCTTCGGGCTGACCACCATCACCCTGGCCTGGGTCAGCGGCCACCTGCGCCTCACCGACCGCACCCGCTGGGTGCTGCTCGGCCCGCTCGCCGCCGCCGACACCACCGAGGTCGCCTGGGTCTCCACCCAGCGCTGGCGCGGGGTGGCCTCCCACTTCAACTTCGCCACCTCCCTGGACACCCGGTTGTTCCTGCTGGGCGCGGCCGCGATCACCGTCACCGTCATCCTGGCCCTGACGGTGCTGGCGTTCACCGCCATCCACGCCACCCCGTCGATGGCGCTGGCGGTCCGCGCCGGCCTGCTGGTCCTGCTGCTGGCCCAGGGGATCGGCGGCTGGATGATCGGCCACGGGGTCGGGCCGGCCAGCGACGGGGTGACCCAGGGGCTGACGACCTTCGGGGCGGCGGGGGTGATGAAGGTCCCGCACGCGGTCGCGATGCACGCCATCCAGGTGCTGCCGGGCCTGGCCTGGCTGCTGGCGTTCGCAAGGCTTGCGGAGCGGCGGCGCCTGGGGCTGGTGGCGGCCGCCACCCTGGGCTATGGGGCGCTGGTCGCGGTCAGCCTGCTGCAGACCGCCGCCGGCCTGGCGCCCCTGGACCTCGGCGTGGCCACCGCGGCGCTGTCCCTGCTCGGCCTGCTGTTGCTCGGCGCCGCCTTCGGGGCCGCGCTGCTGGCCCTGCGCCACCCGGCCCCGGCGGCCACCTGAACGGCGCCCGACGGCCCCGGCAGGCGCGACCAGTTCCCAACCCGACCACCCAACACCAAAGGAGCACACGGTGAACCTGCGCGATTCCGACGGGATCGCCGCCGCACGCACGATGCATGATGAGCTCACAGGCCTCAACATGGGCAGAGGCTCCACTTGGAGACTCGTCGGCCATGCCCCTCGCCCAGATGCAACAGTGCCTGTGCCCACCCGTCACGGCCGCCGACCACCGCGCGGCACGCCTCATCGGTCAGCGCATCAAACGTCCCGGCCAGCCGTCATAGCCCTCGTCAGCCACCCAGCCGAGCCTGCCCAGTCCGGCGGGCCACCCCCGGACTGATCTGCTGCACTCTCCTCGTAGGAGAGCCCCTCAGGTCCATGAGTCGCTGCCGCGCACCCGACCTTGGCGCGGAGCTGAGTGGTCTCTGCCGATGGACCGACACCCGTGCCAACGAACGCCGAGCCATGACTACAGCTCATCGAGCAGCAGCCGGGCAAGCCCAAGACCGACCGGACCGGCTGCCGGATGTGCGGCTGCTCGGGCTATGCCAGGAACTGGTCGACCGCGTCGTTGTCCCCGTTGTACTGCCACACCTCAACGGCTTGCCCGTCGCGGACGTGAAACACCAGCACCGACCGATCCTCGAGCGTGCGACCGTTACGCTGGCCTCGGGCCACATGCAGACCGACCACGTGGTCGTCACCGGCGACAACATCATGCAGCTCCACGCGGAAGGTGCCGCCGCTCAGCTCCATGGTCTGGCCGAAGAAGCCGAGGATCGCATCGATGCCGCGGTGGTCACCGGCGAGCACGTTGTGGCCTGGGGTGTGCCACACCGCGTCAGCGGCGAACACCTTGCGCAGCGTGTCCAGGTCGCCCCTGGCGAAGGCATCGTAGCCCTGGCGGACCAGGTCCTCGTTGGGATGTCCCATCGTCCCCCCTTGGTTCGGTGCCGGGACCCTACGACCCATGCCGGCCAGCAGACAAGCTTCACCAACAGCGAGCGCACGATCGTACTGACGGCCGTCGGACTCACACGCCGACCTGTGACTCTGCCGTGTGAATGAGAGTGTCCGTGATGCTCTGCCGTGCGGCGACTCGGTGGAGCCAGCGGCCGAGCGCACCAGCACGCTGGCGGCCGGATCACGTCCGAGGCCCCCGGGATGTTGTTCCACCCAGCCGTGCGAACGGCCCGGGAAGCTGGCGTCGGCTACCGGGCCGCACGGGATGCGTCCGTCATGGTCTGGTCCTGGGACGCACTGTTGGAAGGTCCAAGCCACAGCGACACGCTGGTCGGCTGCATGGTCTGCTCGACCACGCCGAGCAACTCGGCGGTCAGGGTGTCCAGGTCGAGCTGCTGGCGCAGCCGGGCGCTGAACCGCTGGATCGTGCCGGTGGCGTCGTAGCGGCGCCGGTCGAAGCGCCGGTCGACCACCCGCTGGACCCGGCGGCGGGCCGGCTGGAACGCCGCGGCCACCGCCAGGGTCGCCACCGCCACCGCCAGGCTCGAGCTTCGACCAAGCAGCTGCCCGAGCCCCAGGACCACCCCGGCGTAGCCACCGCCCAGCAACACCGTGAGCAGCCCGTAGGCCAGCGTTCGGCTGACGATGCGGTCCAGGTCGTACAGCCGGTAGCGCAGGATCGCCGCGCCAGTTGCCAGCGGCAGGATCGCCAGGCACACGCCGACCGCCAGCAGGAGCACCACCGTGGCCCCAGCGCCATGCCGGCCAGGACGACCGCCGCCGCCACCCCGGTCAGTGCGGCGGCGAACGCGATCCAGCGCAGCTGCTGGCGCTCGATGCCGCGGGCATGGCGGAAGCGCACCACCAGCGACCAGGCACCGACCGCGAGAGCGCCAGCGGTGAGGACGAACGCTGTGGCGATGGTGATCCGCACGGCACCGGCCAGGGCGGGGACGGCGACCGGGTCCACGGCCGACTCGTAGGGCGGGATGACCAGTCCGGGTCCGACCGTCAGTGCCAGCAGGAAGCCGGCCGGCGCGGCCGCGGCCAGCCTGGCCCACCAGCGCCAGCGGGGCGAGGGCAGCGACCCGGTCGGGGTGAGCAGCAGGACGAAGCCGACGCAGGCCAGCCCCACAAACAGGGTCCCGGGGCTGAAGACGGCCACCCACCGGGCCGCGGGGAGCGCCCCGGGTCGGGCCACCAGCCCATAGCGCGCGTACCCGTCGGCCACTCCCGACGCCGTCACCGACAGTCCAAGGGCCAGCAGCAGCCAGCCGACCGGGTGCGCCGGGCGGCGGCTGGCCAGCACCGCCCCGGCGGTCGCGGCGATCACCACGGCCAGCAGGTAGGGGATGGTGCTGGCGCCCAGCTGGGTCAGCTCGGGTCGGCGGGCCTGGCGGAGCAGATGGTCAAACCAGGGGACCGTGGCCAGGCCGAGGACGGCCAGCGCCCACAGCGCCCAGGCTGACCAGGCCAGCCACCGCCGTGGCCGGGCGGGCTGGCTGTGCGGGCTCATCGCCATGTTCGTTGGCGCATCCAGGCTCCTGAGGTTCCGTCACCATCACGAGCATCGTCGGCCACGTGCCAGTGTGGCCGCCTTCCGTCCCGGTGGCGTTACGGAGCGGCTGGGCTAGGTACCGATGACGCGGAGGTTGTGCTTGTCCATCAGCGGCTGCTCGAGGTCGGGGCGGAAGTGATGGTGGTAGTTCGCGGCCGTGGTCGTGAGGCGCTCGACGTCGGGCGGCCCATCGGCGCTGAAGATCCCGCTGAGTTCGCGGAAGAAGTTCTCGAAGCCCGCGGGGGTGATGATCTCGATCGTGCGTGCGTGGTGGGGTCCCGGATTCCAGAAGGTGTGGGGGATGCCGCGCGGCTTGCTGACCCAGGAACCCGCTTCGGCGGTGAGTTCCTCGTCGCCGATCATCACGCCGATGCGACCGTCGACGACGTAGGAGAACTCGTCTTCGGTGTCGTGCAGGTGCGCGGGGATCAGGCGACCGGGCTCGACGGCCGTCTCGCAGATGGCCAGCGCGCCGCCGGTCTGGTCACCGGTGATCTTGAAGATGATGTCCAGGCCGCCGAGCGAGACGTGCTCGCCGCCGTCGCGCTCGATCGTGTGCAGTGCCGTTGCGTCCATCGTGGTCTCCTCTCCGGTTGTCGCTTGCCGGCAGGTCGGGACGCCGCTCAGTTCGACGCGGCGCTTGCTGCTGGCTCGACCCACCTGGCCCGCCAGGCCGGCGCCTCGAACGGGGCCGCGTAGTAGGACGTCTCGCGCACCACCAGCCCGTCGCGCCACTGGTGGGTGACGACGACGTGGAACCGGTCGCCGTCGTAGTCGAAGACCATCTCCACGGCCCACAGGTCCCCCGAGCCGACGATGCGGCGCAGGGTGGCCGTGGGCGGGGTCGGGTAGGCCAGGCGAAGCTCCCGGATGTTGTGCTTGCCGCGGATCACCTCACCGGACTGGGGCCATTCGACGACCACGTCGTCGTGGTAGGTGGCGTCGAACACCGCCATGTCGCGGGCGTTGATCGCCTCCACGAGCTGCCGGATCCTGGCCCGCCGTGCCTGGTCGTCCATCCTCGCTCCTCCCGTTGTGGTTGTGGCACGTCAAGGGGAGCGTGCGACGAGCTGGATCCCGGCACATCGGGGGGACCACTCAGGCAGGTACTCAGTTCTCCACTGGGGCCGACAGGCCCTCGGTGACGGCCCAGGCGGCGATCTGGGCTCGGGAGCCGAACCCGAGCTTGGTCAGGATGTGCTGGACGTGGTTTTCGGCGGTCCGCTCGGACGGGAACAGGGTCCGGGCGATCTCCCGGTTGGTCAGGCCTCGGGCGACCAGCGCCGCCACCTCCTGCTCCCGCCTCGACAGCACGACCGGCCGCTTCGCAGCCGTGAGGTCGTCGATGACGGCTTCGGCGCGGCTGCGGAGCACCTTCATCCCGAGGGCCGTTGCGGTGCGGGCCGCCCGTTGAGCCAGGTCGAGGGCTTGGCCGCGGGCACGTCCCTGGCGGCGCAGCAGCTCTGCCAGCGCCAGCTCGGCCCTGGCGGCCCAGGGCCTGGCCCCGACGCGGTGTTGCGCTGGATGGCGTAGCGGAGGTGGCCCTCGCCGTCATCGAACCGCCCGAGGGTCATGGCCGCCATGCCCAGGAACAACGCCACCGATCCCTGGCAGACCACTGTCCCCCCACCGCTGGCCGAGAACCGATCCTGGAACGGCAGGAGTTCCCGGTAGCAGACCTCGGCGGTGTCGCGGTCGTCGAACTGGGACGACACCTCGGTGAGGAACACCATCGTGGGCATCCAGCGGGGGGTCGCGCGGCAGGCGCCGGAGGCTCTCCCGCGCCTGCTGGTAGTACACCAGGGCCTCATCACGCCGCCCCGCCGAGAGGAGGGACCACGACAGCGTGGAGGCCATCGTTGGCGGTCTTGCCTCCAGCATCGACCGGTAGGCGTCCATCCACGTGAACTCGCCTCGATCGGCGTTGATGGCGGACATGAACCACAGGTGGAGGATCTGCGCCATGAAGTTCTCGCGGGGGAGACCGGCGGTCGCCTCCTCCGAGAGCGCGGCCGCTTCCTCGTACCGGCCCACCAGCAGGGCCCGGGCTGCCTGGAAGCGCCGCAGGTGCCACCTGGCGAGGGGGTTGCGCAGCGCGTGGGCGAGGCTGGCCAGTCGCTCGAGCTCGGCGTCGACCGAGGCGACGTCGCCCAGTTCCCAGAACGCGTCGGTTCGCCAGACCCGGGCCCACAGCTCCTGGATCGGCGCAGAAAGCGAGCGGGCCAGCCCGAGCGCCCGGTCGGCCAGGTCGAGCCGTTCCAAGGGCCAATCCGGCCCGGCCAGCACCAGGTGCCTGGCGGGAAGGACCGCGGCCAGCAGCTCGGGGTCGCCGGACCGCTCGGCGAGCTGCATGGCGCGCTGGCTGTCGGGGAGCGCCTCATCCAGCCGGCCCGACTCGCACAGGGCCACGGCACGCTGGGCGAGCAGCCGCGCCCGAAGCCCATCGTCGAGCCCGTCGGCGCCGGCCAGGACCCCCTCGCACGCTCGAAGGACGCTCGCGTTCACCTCGGGATCGCCGATGTCCTGGACGATGAGCGGCGCGCCGGCCAGCAGGCTCGGCCTGCCGGACCGGCGGGCCAGGTCCGCGGCCTGCACGAACGCCTCCATGGCCTGCCGGACGTTGCCACACCGATACTCGGCGGTGGCCAGATCCAGCAGCACCTCACAGCGACCGGCGGCATCGAGCCCGCCGGTCACGGCCTGACCCAGGGCCAGCCGGTACAGGCGCGCCGCCTCCTCGTAGCCGAGCTGCCTGGTTGCCTCGCTTGCCGCCATCCTCGCGTAGCGGATCGCCCGAGGCCCATCGCCGGCCTGCTGCCAGTGCGACGCCAGCCTGGACATCACGCTCGCCCCCTCCACGGGGGTCTCCTCCCGTTCGCGCTCGAGCGTCTCGGCGATCCGGCGATGCTGCCGCAACCGGTCGACCGCCCCCAGGCCTTCGAACAGCGTCTCTCGCACCAGTGCGTGCGGGAAGCCGAACCATCCCGGCCGCTGGATCACCCGGTCCAGGAGCTGCGCCTCTACCGCCTCGTCCAGCAGCCCAAGGACCCGTTCCGGCTCGGCACCGCTGACCCGGGCGAGGAACTCAGCTGCGAAGCTGGTGCCCACCAGGGATGCCAGCTCCAGCGACCGGCGCGATGCGACGCTCAGGCGGTCAAGACGCCGCTGCAGCACCTCGCGGACGCCTCGAGGCAGACCCAGCGGCTGCTCGGCGCCAAGCGCCACCTGATTGGCCAGACGTCCCTCCGACCGCAGCATCCGCACCAGCTCGGCGGCGAAGAACGGGTTGCCGCCGGTGGCGTCGTGGATCCGAGCGGCGAGGGTCGCACCCGGCAGCGGCCCGACGACGGCGGCCAGGTGCTGGGCAAGCTCCGCCCGGTCGAGCCCTTTCAGAGCGATCCGTCGGGCCTCGGGCCCGCCGGCTAGCTCGGCGAGCGCGGCGGCGACGGGCCCGCCTGGTGCCACTTCCTCCTCGCGGAAGGACACCACGAACAGCACCGGGTCGCGCCCGAGGTCCCGGACGAGGTGGCCAAGCAGCAGCAACGAGGGTGCGTCGGCCCAGTGCGCATCGTCCAGCACGATCACCAGGCCACGCTCGCCCGCTGCGGTGCGCAAGAACGACGACGTCGCGTCGAAGAGCCGGAAGCGGGCCTCCGCGCTGTCATCGGCGCTCCCGCCGAAGGGAGCAGGGGTGGTCCGCATGCGCTGGTCGGGTCGCTTGAGCTGCGGCATCATCCGGTACAGGGGTGCCGCAGTGCGCTCCAACCGCCTCCGATCGGCGGGATCCGAGCGAAGGAGCTGCTCCCGGACGATCTGGATCCAGGGCCAGAAGGCGGGCGCGCCCTCACGTTCGGATCCCCGGCCCCACCGCACCGCCACGCCGAGGGCCTCCGCCTCCCCGGCCAGCCGAACGGCGAGCGCCGTCTTGCCGATCCCCGGCTCCCCGGTAAGGAGGACGGCCCGACTGGATCCACCGAGCGCTTCGGTCATGGCGGCCCGCAACTCCCCAAGCTCCGCCGACCGCCCGACGAAGGCACCGCTCGGCGAAGAGCCACCCTGAACACTCATCCGCAGAATGTAGCCTTCCGGCTGGGACCGTGGTATCGCCCGACCGTGTTGGAGAATTCACTGCGGCAGTGCGTCAGGCTGAACCCACGCAGGAGGCACCCTTTCGCCGATGAGCCGCTCACTGTTCGTACGGAAGCGGCCATGAGCTCTGCTCCGGCGTCCTCAGGGCTCCTGTACTTCAGCGAGCACGGGTCGGGGCCGCCCCTGTGAGAGCTTCTCAAAGCGGTCGATCGCGAGGGCCATTCGTAGCGTTCCGAGATCTCAGTGGAGGATATCGAGGCAACTGATCGCCAGATGCAACAGTCCCACGAGCGGGCCGGTCATCCGGGGTTCTCGCGACTGGCATCGGCCGGCGGGGCGGTGGCGCCGTCGACGGGCCTGGTCGGCTCCTCGCCGGCTCGGGCACGATCCGCCGGGCCATCCGACGCGGCCAGGGGCCGGGTGCTGTCGCCGTCCCCTTCGGAGAGCCACGGCGGCTCGTCGTGGAGGGGCGCGACCGGGTCGGTCGCCTCCGAGCTCAAGATCAGGTCCGGAACGACCGCCTCGGCCTCGACGTTCCGGTCGAGGGCCTCGGTGGGCTCCAGCGGGGTGCGGTCACGCACCCCGGCCGGTGCCTCGGCGGCCCGCTCGCCGGCCTCTGCCGGTGGAGCGGCGGCCTGGTCGGCGGCCTCGGCAGATGGCGCGGCGGCTTGGTCGAAGACCTCTACCCTGGCCGCGCCGGCCTGGTCGAGCACCTCCGTCCGTGGTGCGCCGGGCTCGTCGACGACCTCAGCCGGCGTCGACGGGTTGGCCGGGGCCGCCTGCGCGCCGCGGGTGCCAGCTCGGTGCAGCTCCTGCTCGCGGTGCGCCAGCTCCTCGTCCTTGAGGGCGAGCTGGCGGTCGCGGTGGGCCAGCTCGGCCTCCCGGCCGGCGAGCGCCTCGTCGCGCTGGGCCAGGTCGGCCTGGAGACGGGCGTTGTCCCGCTCGAGCTCGGTGATCCGCTCTCCCAGCTCGCGCGCGCCGCTGCGCAGCTCCTTGCGACGGGTCCGCCGCCGGCGGGTCGACGCCAGCGAGAGCGCCAGCAGCAGCGCGAAAAGGAAGCCGAGTCCGGCGAAGACGAGCATGAGCTGGCCGTCGTTGAACCGCTCGGTGGTCTGGCCGAAGAGGGTGAGAGTGCCCGCGCTGTCGTTCTCCACCAGGGCGTCGCCGAGCACGACTCCCACGAGAATCGCCAGCAGCAGGAAGAACGCAGCCATCGAATGCCTCCGTGCGGGTAGCCGCACTCTGCGGCGCTGTCTCCAAGTTCCCCAATGCCCGCTCCGGACAAACTTCTCAGGGGGTCATGCGCGCGGCAGCAGCCTCCATCACCAGGCGGGCAGCCTCGTCCGGGTCGCCCGCGACCGGGAAGGCGTCCACAGGGTGCCCGGCCAGCTCGAGCGACCAGGTCCGGAGCCCGACGACCGGCAAGCCGACGCGCAGCGCCAGCGCGATCTCCGACAGCGTTCCGAAGCCGCCGCCCACCGCGACGAGCGCGTCGCTCGCCCGCACCAGCAGCACGTTGCGTCCTTCGCCGAGCCCCGTCGGCAGCGCCACACTCAGGTAGGGGTTGCCGCCGGCGCGGCGGTCGCCAGGCAGGAGCCCGACGCTGGTGCCGCCGACGGTGGCCACGCCCTTGCAGACCGCCGTCATCACCCCGCTGCCGCCGCCACAGACCACCACCGCACCGGCCTCGGCCAGGCGCCTGCCGAGGACCTCCGCCAGCTCGACCAGCTCCGGCTCCGGCCGCGAGGCCCCGGCCACGCCGATGTAGGGCACCCCGGCAGGCCCGCTGAGCCCCGACCGCTCGCCGCCACTCACCGTGCACCTCGCCGTCCGCTCGGCCGGACCGGCCGCCGGGCTGCCGTCCGCCCCACGGCAGGTTCCAGGTCGACCAGGAGCTCGTCGAGGAGCCGCACGGCGCCGGCCTTGTCGAGCGGGGAGTTGCCGTTGCCGCACTTCGGCGACTGCACACAGGAGGGACAGCCGGTCTCGCAGGGGCAGTCGCGCACCGTGTCCCGGGTGGCGCGCAGGTGGCGGGCGGCGAGCTCGTGGCCGCGCTCGGCGATGCCGGCACCGCCCGGATAGCCGTCGTACACGAAGATCGTCGCCATGCCGGTGTCGGGGTGCCAGGCGGTGGAGACGCCGCCGATGTCCCAGCGGTCGCACATGGCGAACAGCGGCAGCAGGCCGATCTGGGCATGTTCGGCGGCGTGGACCGTCCCGGGCACCTGCTCCGGACCGAGCCCGGCGGCGCCGAGGAGCTCGGCGCTCAGCGCGTACCAGTAGGCGACCGTCGCCAGGCGCGCGGGCGGGAGGTCGAGGTCTTCGTAGCCGAGCAGCTCCCCGGTCCCGACGCGCCGCCGCTCGTAGCCGACGACCTGGTTGGACACTGCCACGCGGCCGAGCCACAGGCTGGAGCGGGGCAGGTCGACCCTGCGCGTCGGCTCGATCACCTCGATGTCGGTGTCGCGGCGGGCCTGGGTGTACTCGTCGCCGGCGGCCTCCTCCACCAGCGCGACGCCCTCGTCGAGCTCGAGCTCGACGACCCGGTACGGCTCGCCCTGGTGCAGGTAGACGGCGCCGCGGTGGACGGTCGAGGTGGCGCGGCCGGCGTCGACGGTGCCGACCACCTGCCCGGAGTCGGCCACCACGATGGTCACAGGCGCCCCGCCGGCGTTGCGCAGGTCCACGGCGGCTGCCGGCGAGCGGCCGGCCGCGGCCCGCAGCCCGTCACGGCGGCGGCGCAGGGCGCCCTCGGTTTCGAGCTGGGCGGTCAGGGCGCGCGAGACCGGGCCGAACAGCACCAGGTCCTCCTCGCTGAGCGGCGCCTCGTAGGCGGCGCAGACCAGGTGGGGGCTGAGCACGTAGGGGTTGCCGGGGTCGACCAGGGCCGCCTCGACCGGGCGGCCGAACAGGTCGGCGGGATGGTGCAGGAGGTAGGCGTCCAGCGGGTCGTCGGAGCCGACCAGCACGGCCAGCGACGGGCTGCCCTGCCTGCCGGCCCGGCCGGCCTGCTGCCACATGGACGCGACCGTGCCGGGGAAGCCGTCGAGCACCACCGCGTCGAGCCCGCCGATGTCCATGCCGAGCTCCAGGGCGTTGGTCGCGGCCACGGCCAGCAGCTCGCCGCCGACCAGGGCCTGTTCCAGCGCACGCCGCTCCTGCGCCAGGTAGCCGGCGCGGTAGGCGCGGACCCGGCGGGACAGGTCGCGGTCGACCTCGGCGACGCGCCGCCGCGTGTAGGTGGCGACCAGCTCGGCCGTCTTGCGCGAGCGGGTGAAGCACAGCGTCCGCACGCCCGCCTCCACCGCGGCGGTGAGCCAGGCCGCGGCCTCGGTGTTGGCGCTGTTCCGCAGGCCGGTGGCCTCGTCGACCAGTGGCGGCTCCCACAGCGCGAAGGTGGCAGGCCCCCGGGGGGAGCCGTCGTCGGTGACCGCCTCGACGGGCAGGCCGACCAGCCGCTCGGCGAGCTGGCCGGGGTTGCCGAGGGTGGCGGAGGCCAGCACGAACAGCGGCTGGGCACCGTAGCGGGCGGCCACCCGCCGCAGGCGGCGGATGACGGCGGCGACGTGGGAGCCGAACACGCCGCGCAGCGTGTGGGCCTCGTCGACCACCACGACCGCGAGCCGCCCCAGGAAGCCGCTCCAGCGCTCGTGCGACGGCAGGATCCCCTGGTGGAGCATGTCGGGGTTGGTCAGCACCAGGTTGGCGTTGCGCCGCACCGTGGGGCGCTCCTCGGTCGGGGTGTCGCCGTCGTAGGAGGCGGCGCGGACGCCGGTGAGGGCGAACGAGCGGATGGCGCGGAGCTGGTCGTGGGCGAGCGCCTTGGTGGGGGACAGGTACAGCGCGGTGCGGCGGCCCTCACCGAGCAGCGCCTCGAACACCGGAAGCTGGTAGCACAGGCTCTTGCCGGACGCCGTGCCGGTCGCGACCACCACGTTGGAGCCCGCGCGCGCCAGGGCGAGCGCCTCGGCCTGGTGCGTCCAGAGCGCCTCGATCCCGCGCCCCCGGAGCCGGCTCACCAGCAGCTCTGGCAGGTCCTCGGGGAAGCCGACGGTGCGCGCCTGCCTGGCCGGCAGCCGCTCCACGTGGACGAGCTGGCCACGGTAGCCGGGGTCGCCGGTGAGGTGCTCGACCAGCGCGGCAGGGTCGGAGACGGACACCCGGCAATGGTAGCCGCCACCCCGGACCCGGGCGGAGCGCCGGCGAAGAGCCGGTGCGGCAGCGGGACCGCGTGCCGCTCGAGCCACCCTCCGGCCTCGCCCGGGCGGGGAGGTCAGCGGTACTGGCCGGCGCGGACGCGGGCGAACAGCGGGTAGGCGCTGCCGGTGAGGCGCACGATCGAGGCGCCGCCGGCGGTGGCTCCCACGCCGGGGACGACCACGTTGTTCAGGCGGCTGGGCGGGAAGGTGCGAGCGAGCAGCGCCAGGCGCAGCAGCTCGCCGACGGGCAGGTCCGTCTTGACCTCGTCGTTCATGATCGCCAGCCACTTCATCACCCGGGCCGGGTCGGCCTTGGTCTGCTTCTGGAAGGTCGCCAGGCCGCCGAGCAGGATCTGGCCCTGGTGGCGGGAGCGGGTGAAGTCGCCGCCGGGGACGCTCTTGCGGGCGCGGGCGTAGCCGAGCGCGCTGGCCCCGCCCAGGCGCTGCGGACCGCGCCGCAGGTTGGCGCCGGCGGCGTGGTCGTCGATGTTCATGTCCACGTTCACCTGCACGCCGCCGACCTTGCTGACCATGTCGCTGAGGCCGTCGAAGGAGGTGACCACCCAGTAGTCGACGTTGATGCCGGTGAGGCGCTCCACCGTGTTGATCAGCAGCGGCGGGCCGCCGAAGGCCATGGCGCCGGTGATCTTGCCGGTGCCGTGGCCAGCGATGGGCACGTAGCTGTCGCGCGGGAAGCCGAGCACGATGCCCTGCTTGCGGACCGGGTCGAGGACGATCAGGTGGATGGAGTCGGCACGGCCGCGCTCGGCCGTCCCGCCGCGGCCGAACTTGGGCGCGCCGGAGTCCGAGCCGACCACCAGGAAGGTGATGCGGCGCTTGAAGCTCGGCTCGGCGGCGCCGGCGTGGGCGCGCTGCACGGTGATGGCCTGGCCGGCGTCGGCGCGGAAGGGCCGGTAGCCGCTGGCGAGCACGGCCGTCGCGGCGAGGCCGACCGTCAGGGCGACGGCCGCGAGGGCGGTGAGCGGGCGCCTCATGCCGCATCCCCCGTGCGGCTCTGGTAGCCGGCGATGCGCCACCCCATCGGCGTCGACACCATCTGGAACACCGAACGCATGCGCACCGGCCCACTGCCCTTCTCGGCGTCGGCGGATCCCTTGAAGGTCAGTTTCACGGTCGCCCCCGCCGGCCGGCCGTCGCGCCAGAGGAAGAACACGGACGCCTTGGCGCTCTCGGGCCGGACCGACTTGACCTGGGCGGCGTCCGAGCCGAGCGAGAGCGAGTCGACGTCCCGCCTGGCGGCGCCCTGGACCGATCCGTCGAACAGGGTGATGAGGTCGCGCCAGCCGGAGCGCTGCTGCTCGGGGTGGAGGAACGCCACGCTCAGGTAGCGCTGCAGGAAGTTCTCCATGTTCGGCGACGCCTTCTGGGCCGCGATCTTGGCGTTGAAGCCGCGCTCCGGTCCCGCGGCCGTGGCGCGGATCTCGACCTTCAGCGGCTTGGCGGGCGCGGCGGCGGCGGACGTCTGGCTCTGGCTGGTGGCGCCCTGGTCACGCTTGTCCGAGGTGCAGCCGGCGGCGAGCAGGAGGGCAGCTGCGATCAGCAGGACGAGGAGGGGGGCTGAGGCCGGCGCCGTCACGGCGGCTGGTCTGGGCCGGATGGGCGTCGTAGGCAGGTTCGTGCTCCTTGGCATGCGACCGGTGGCCAGGTCCTTGGCGGCGATCGGGATCTGGGTATGCGGCTCGGAGGCGCCGCGTAGGGTACCCAGCCCCTGCCTCACGGGCAACTTGCGCCTTCCGCGCGAGGCCGGACAAGCGCGGCACCGTCTCCGCTTGCTGCGTGGCGCCGCGAGCACCTATCGTGGCAGTTCTTGCCCTTGGTGACAGGCCGACGCTAGCCTTCCGGCTGCCTGTCGCGCGTCGTATTCAGAAGAGCGTCGTATTCAGAAGACTGGAGCGAGCATGGACCTCGACCTGAACGTCCGCAAGGAGGGGGACTACGCCGTTCTCGAGGTGGGCGGCGAGATCGACGTCTACACCGCCCCCAAGCTCCGCGAGAAGCTGATCGAGCTGGTCAGCGAGGGCTCGTACCACATCGTGGTGAACCTCGAGAAGGTGGACTTCCTCGACTCGACCGGCCTCGGCGTCCTGGTCGGCGGGCTCAAGCGGGTGCGCAACCACGAAGGCAGCCTGCAGCTCGTCTGCACCCAGGAGAAGATCCTCAAGATCTTCCGCATCACCGGCCTGACCAAGGTGTTCCCGATCCACACGTCGGTCGCCGACGCCGTCTCGGCCGCAGAGTAGCGCCCGCCGTGCTCCCGCCGGAGGCGTCGCGCGGGGACGGGACCACGGTCCGTCTCAGCTTCCCGCCGGAAGCGCAGCTCCTCGGGACCGTGCGGCTGGTGGTCGGCATGGTCGCGCGCAAGGCGGGCGTGGACGAAGAAGGCATCGAAGACCTCAAGGTGGCCGTCTCGGAGACCTGCGCGGTGGCCGTGACCGACCTGGCCTGGGCGGGCCTCGACGCGCCGATCGAGCTCGACGTGATCATCGAGCCCGAGCGCTTCGGCGTCGAGGTGCGCGACCGCGCCCCGGCGGCCCAGGACCCGCCCAGGAGGACGACCGAGGAGAACGGCGACCTCGACGACCGCCAGTTCGGCTTGGCCCTGGTCGGCGCGCTGGTCGACGACCTCGCCACCGAGCCGCTCGAGGACGGCAAGGGTCACCGCACCCGTTTCTGGCTGAACCGCCGCGCCGGCGACGACCTCCCGCCGCTCGTCTGAGGGGCGCCGCCGCGGCCATTCGGGTCTCCGGGCGAGTGCGCAGCGTACGGCGCCTGGAGGTTGCCGCTCGCCGCTGGGCCTGGCTAGAATCCGGGCAATTCTCGCGGGCCTGGGGACGGCGTGCTCGACCTATCTGCCTCCTAGTCTGGTCAGTCGTGCGCTCGCCAGCCCGCGCTTTGCGCTTTCTGCTCCCGCCGCCCGACCCTCAGCGCGACGGCCCCGTGCGGGATCGAGACGAGACCAACGCCCCAACGTCGGGGTTCGAGGAGGTCTGATGGGCCAGCTACCGCTGCTCGTACAGGAGGGCAGCGTCCAGGGCATCGAGTTCCACGGGTTCGAGATCGGCACGCTGCTCGCGGTGATGCTCGTCTCCCTCGTTGCCATCGGCGTCGCGTTCGTGCTGCGGCGGATGGTGCTCGCGGCCGACCAGGGCACCGAGAAGATGCGCGACATCGCCGCGAGCATCCAGGAGGGCAGCCGCGCCTACCTGAACCGGCAGTTCCGCACCCTGTCGCTGTTCGTGGCGCTGCTGTTCTTCCTGCTGCTCCTGCTCGACGCCGACTCCACCTCGGTGCGCGTCGGCCGCTCGGTGGCGTTCCTGGTCGGGGCCGTGTTCTCCGCCATCGCCGGGCGCACCGGCATGAGCCTGGCCGTGCGCGCCAACGTGCGGGTCGCGGCAGCGGCCGACCAGGGCGGCGCGGTCGAGGCCATGCCGATCGCCTTCCGCGCCGGCGGCGTCGCCGGCATGTTCGTGGTGGGCCTGGGGCTGCTCGGCGCCACCGCGGTGGTGTTCGTCTACCAGGGCGACGCCGCCAACGTGCTGTTCGGCTTCGGCTTCGGCGCGGCCCTGCTGGCGATGTTCATGCGTGTCGGCGGGGGCATCTTCACCAAGGCGGCCGACGTCGGCGCCGACCTGGTCGGCAAGGTCGAGAAGTCGATCCCCGAGGACGACCCGCGCAACGCCGCGGTGATCGCCGACAACGTCGGCGACAACGTCGGCGACTGCGCCGGCATGGCCGCCGACCTGTTCGAGTCGTTCGAGGTGACCCTGGTCGCCGCCGTCGTGCTCGGCGTGGCCGCCTTCCCCGACCGGCCCATCGTGGGCCTGCTGTTCCCGCTGATGGTGCAGGCGGTCGGCATCCTCTCCTCGATCGTCGGGATCTGGCTGGTGCGCGTCCGCTCGGAGGAGGAGAGCGGCATGCGCGCCATCAACCGGGGCTTCTTCGGCGCGGCCCTGACCGCGGCCGTCGGCGTCGCCGTGGTCTCGCTCGCCTACGTGCACGACTGGCGCCCGGTCGGCGCCGTGGCGCTCGGCCTCGTGCTCGCCAGCGTCATCCAGCTCATGACCTCCTATTACACCGGCACCCAGTACAAGCCGGTGCGCGAGATCGCCCAGGCGTCCGAGACCGGGCCGGCGACCACCATCCTGTCCGGCTTCGCGATGGGGCTCGAGTCGACCGTGTACGCCGTGCTCGCGATCGTCGGCGCGATCGTCGGCGCGATGCTGATCGGCAGCGGCGAGGGCCTCGACTTCCAGCTCTACATGGTCTCCCTGGCGGGCATGGGCATGCTGTCGACCGTCGGCGTGGTCATCTCCATGGACACCTTCGGTCCGATCAGCGACAACGCCCAGGGCATCGCCGAGATGTCGGGCAGCGTGAGCGAGCGCGGCAACGAGGTGCTGACCGCCCTGGATGCGATCGGCAACACCACCAAGGCGATCACCAAGGGCATGGCGATCGCCACCGCGGTGCTCGCCGCGACCAGCCTGTTCGGCTCCTTCCGGCGGACCTTGATCGGCGCCGGGGTGGCTCCGGAGAACGTCGACATCCGCATCGACCGTCCGGGCGTGCTGATCGGCCTGCTGATCGGCGGCTCGGTCGCCTTCATGTTCTCCGCCCAGGCCATCCGGGCGGTAGGCCGAACAGCCGGCCGGGTCGTGTTCGAGGTCCGCAAGCAGTTCCGCGAGCACCCCGGCATCATGGACTACAGCGAGCGGCCCAACTACGCCGCCGTGGTCGACATCTGCACCAAGGACTCCCTGCGCGAGCTGCTCACCCCCGGGCTGCTGGCGGTGGTCACCCCGATCGCCACCGGCTTCCTTTTCGGGTACGAGGCGCTCGGCGCCTACCTCGCCGGCGCCATCCTCACCGGCCAGCTCCTCGCGGTGATGCTCGCCAACGCGGGCGGCGCCTGGGACAACGCAAAGAAGTACGTGGAGGACGGCCACCACGGCGGCAAGAACTCCGAGCCGCACAAGGCGACCGTGATCGGCGACACCGTGGGCGACCCCTTCAAGGACACCGCCGGCCCTGCCCTGAACCCGCTGATCAAGGTGATGAACCTGGTCGCCGTGCTGATCGCCCCCACGGTGGTGGCGCTGTCCGACGACGCCGTGCGCTTCCCTCTCGCGTTCGCGGGAATGGCCGTCCTCGCCTGGGCGTTGTGGAGATCGAGTCACGCCGGCGGCGCCGAGCTGATCGCCGAGGAGGCGGGGGAGCCGCCCGCCACGGGCCGGCAGGGGCACACCGTGGAAGGCGCCGCTCCCAACGGCGACCGGATGGAGACCGGCGCGGGCAAGCCGTCCCCGGCGGCGCAGCGGTCCCGCGGCGACAAGGCTCGCTGAGCGGCCCGGCGACGAGCTCCTCGAGACTCCCGGCGCCAAGGACCCGCCCACGATGGCGACCCCGGCCACCAGGGCAATTGGCGCATCGGGCGATCCAGGGGCAGCCTGGAGGTGGTCCCCGGCCGACAAGGGCCGGGAATACACGGATCCTGTGGAGACCTTGACACTGCGGCTGGGTCCCACAACACTACGCCGTCTCCCGAACGGCTCAGGACCCCGGACCGGGACGAGCCGCTCCCAGGCTCGGAGCGGCTCACATCCCGGCCATTGGGCACACGAACGAAGGAAGCTGGATTGACACGCAACCTGGTGGTGGTCGAGTCGCCCGCGAAGGCGAAGACCATCGGCAAGTACCTTGGGAAGGACTATTCGGTCCTGGCCTCCATGGGCCACGTCCGAGACCTCCCCAAGTCGGACTTCGCGGTCGAGTTCGACCACGGCGTCGTGGTCACCTATGAGGTGACCCCCAAGGCGAAGAAGGTGGTCTCCGACATCCGCAAGGCCGCCAAGGCCGCCGAGCAGGTCTTCCTGGCGACAGACCCCGACCGCGAGGGCGAGGCCATCGCCTGGCACATCGCCCAGGCGGCCAAGCTCGCCGCCAAGTCCACGCGCCGGGTGACCTTCACCGAGATCACCGCCGAGGCCGTCCGGGCCGCGTTCGCCAACCCCCGCGAGATCGACCCACGCCTGGTCGACGCCCAGCAGGCGCGCCGCGTGGTCGACCGGATCGTCGGTTACAAGCTGTCGCCGGTGCTCTGGCGCAAGGTCCGGGCCGGGCTCTCGGCCGGCCGCGTGCAGTCGGCCGCCCTGAAGATGATCGTCGACCGGGAGCGCGAGATCGACGCCTTCCGGCCCCAGGAGTACTGGAGCCTCGAGGCCGACCTGCTCACCGAGGCCGAGGAGGCCGTCCACGCCCGCTACCCGGTGGGCGAGAAGCAGAAGTTCGTCCTCGGCGACCAGGGCAGTGCCGAGGCGGCGGCCGAGGCCGCCCGCGCCGCCAGCTGGGTCGTGCGCGACGTCAACAAAACCCAGCGCAAGCGCAGCGCCGCCCCGCCCTTCACCACCTCGACGCTGCAGCAGGAGGCCTCGCGCAAGCTCGGCTTCTCCTCCAAGCGCACCATGGCGCTGGCGCAGCAGCTCTACGAGGGCATCGACCTGCCCGGCGAGGGCTCGGTCGGGCTGATCACCTATATGCGTACCGACTCCGTCGCGATGGCCCAGGGCGCCCTCGACGAGATCGCCGGCCTGGTGAGCAGCCGCTACGGCCAGGAGTACGTGCGCACCACCCAGTACAAGACCAAGGCCAAGCTGGCCCAGGAGGCGCACGAGGCGGTCCGGCCGACCGCGGTGGCGCGCACCCCCGAGTCGCTCAACGGGCACCTCGACAAGGCCCAGCTCAGGCTCTACGAGCTCATCTGGAAGCGGGCCGTGGCCTCGCAGATGGCCCTGGCCCTCTACGACCAGACCAGCGTCGACATCGAGGCCGGCAAGCTGATCTTCCGCGCGACCGGCTCGGTGCTGCGCTTCGACGGCTTCGAGCGCGTCTACCGCGAGGGCCGCGACGACGACCCCGAGGAGGAGGCAGGCATCCTGCCCGACCTGGTCGTCGGTCAGGTGCTGCAGCTCGTCGAGCTCACCCCCGAGCAGCACTTCACCGAGCCGCCCCCCCGATACACCGAGGCCAGCCTGGTCAAGGCGTTGGAGGAGCACGGCATCGGCCGTCCGTCGACCTACTCGCCGACGATCTCGACCCTGCTCGACCGCAACTACGTGCGGCTGGACCGCAAGCGGTTCCACCCCGAGGACGTCGGCGTGATCGTCACCGACCTGCTCGCCGACGTCTTCCCCAAGGTGGTCGACCTCGGCTTCACCGCCGAGATGGAGGAGGACCTCGACCGCATCGCCAGCGGCTCCAAGGCATGGGAGCCGCTGGTCAAGCAGTTCTTCGACGAGGTCGAGGGGACCATCGCCGAGCGCCAGGAGAAGGTCTCACGGCCCGAGGAGCCGACCGACGAGACCTGCCCGGAGTGCGGCCAGGAGACCGGCGCCAAGCTGGTCCGCAAGTGGGGCAGGTACGGCTGGTTCCTTTCGTGCAGCCGCTACCCGGACTGCAAGTACCGCCGCAACGCCAAGCGCTCCGCGGCGGAGGAGGCCGATCGGCCCGAGCCTGAGCTGACCGACGTGCCCTGCCCCAAGTGCGGCAAGCCGATGGTCAAGCGCACCGGCCGCTTCGGCCCGTTCCTTGGCTGCTCCGACTATCCCAAGTGCAAGGGCATCAAGAACCTCGGCGAGCAGTCCTTCGGCACCTGCCCGAAGTGCGGCCAGGGCGAGGTCGTCTCCAAGCGGACCAAGCGCGGCAAGCCCTTCTACAGCTGCAACCGCTACCCGGACTGCGACTTCGCGCTCTGGCAGGCGCCCCTCTCGCAACCGTGCCCTTCGTGCGGCAGCCTGCTCGCGCCCGACAAGGACGGCGCCACCGCCACCTGCGCCAAGTGCGGCACCCAGGTGCAGGTGGCCGAGTTCGCCAGCGTGTAGGGCGGAGCGCGATGCACGGGACGCCCACCGGCCCGGCCGGAACCGGGTCCGGCCGGCGTCCCGGCGGCTCCGGATCGCGGGCCGCTGACAGGGAGGCCGGCGCCGCGCCCACGACCGGGTCGCGGCCGGCGGGTCTGCGGTCAGGCTGGTTCATCTCGTTCGAGGGTGTCGAGGGCGCCGGCAAGACCACCCAGCTCGACCTTCTCCGCCGTGAGCTCGAAGCCCGCGGCCACGAGGTGGTGGCCACCCGGGAGCCGGGCGGCACCCCCGTCGGCGAGCGGATCAGGGCCATCCTGCTCGACCCGGTCGCTGGCGACCTCGACGCGCGGGCGGAGGCGCTGCTGTTCGCGGCCGCCCGCGCGCAGCTCGTCGAGCAGGTGATCAGGCCGGCGCTCGACCGTGGCGCCGTGGTCCTCTGCGACCGTTTCCTCGACTCGTCCCTCGCCTACCAGGGCGTCGGCCGCGGCCTCGGCAGCGAGCAGGTCGAGCGGATCAACAACTGGGCGACCGCAGGCGTCCTGCCGCACCTCGTCGTCCTGCTCGACCTCGACCCGGCCGCCGGCCTCGCCAGGAGGTCCGGGCGGCGCGACCGCATCGAGGGCCAGGAGCTGGACTTCCACCGGGAGGTGGCCCGGGCGTTCCGCGCCCTCGCCGCCGAGCAGCCCGACCGCTTCCTGGTGGTCGCCGCCGCCGCCCCTGCCGACCAGGTCGCCGAGCAGGTGCGCGCCGGCGTGCTCGCCCGCATGGAGGGCAGCCGTGTCGGTCTGGGATGAGGTCGTCGGCCACCCCGAAGCGGTCGCCGTCCTGCGGGAGGCGGTCAAGAGCGACCGCGTGACCCACGCGTGGCTGTTCGCCGGCCCGCCCGGCGTCGGCAAGATCCACGTCGCGCGCGCGTTCGCCGCCTCCCTCAACTGCCCGGCCGGCGGCGACGGCACCTGCGAGGTCTGCCGCCGCGTGCTGCGCGGCGTGCACCCCGACGTCCACCTGCTCGAGCCGGAGGGCGACAACCTGCTGGTGGACGACATCCGCGCCCTGCGCGAGGAGGCCTCCCGCTCGCGCCACGAGGGCCGCGTCGCCGTGTTCATCATCGACGAGGCCGACCGCCTCACCGATGCCGCCGCGAACGCCCTGCTCAAGGTGCTCGAGGAGCCGCCGGCCCAGGTCGTCTTCGTGCTGGTCGCGCGCAGCGCCGAGGCGCTCCTTGCGACCATCCCCTCCCGCGCCCGCATGCTCGGCTTCGCCACCCTGCCGCCCGGCACGGTCACCGCCGCGCTCGCCGCCGGCCTCGGCGTCAGCGAGGAGCAGGCCGCCTGGGCCGCCAAGGCCAGCCACGGCCGCTTCGCCCGCGCCCGTGCCCTGCTCGGCGACGAGCCCACCCGCCTGCGCCGCGCCGCCACCCTCGACCTCGTCGAGCGACTCGCCAGCGGCCTTGCGTCCGACGCCCTCGCCGCCGCCACCACCGTCGTCGACCTGGCCGACGAGGTCGTCGCCGCGCGCAAGGCGCACCAGGCCGAGGAGCTTGCCGAGCTGGAGGACGCCTTCGGCACCGGCAGGGGCACCGGCGCCATGCGCCGCCGCCTCGAGACCCGCCACCGCCGCGAGCTGCGCCGGCTCCGCTTCGACGCCATCCGCGACGCCGTGGCCGACCTGCTCGCCGCCTACCGGGACATCGCCCTGCTGCGCGCCGGCGGCCCCCCCGAGCGCCTGGTCCACGCCGACCGAGCCGCCACCTTCGAGCGGATCGCCGCCGGCGTCGACCCCGCCGCCGCCATCCGCGCCGCCGGCGCCCTCGAGGAGGCCGACCGCCGCCTGTCGATCGGCGCCGCGCCCATGCTCACCCTGGAGGCAACATTCCTGTCCGTCCAGGCCGCCCTGGCCGGCCCCCTAGTCCCCATGGCCCGCATGGAGATCCGCCGCTGACCCGTTCCCCCACGACCGCCTGGGCCGCCTACGCGGCGTGCGCGCTGGCCCTGCTGTCCGCCGTCCCGAGCTTCTACTGGGCCTTCGGCGGCACCGCGGGGCTCGGCACCGTGGGCGGAGCGATCGAGGAGCTGGCGTCGTCCCACGACGCCAGGGCCGTCGCGCTGGGCGCCGGCGCCGGCGTCGTCAAGGTCGCCGGTGGCCTGCTGGCACTGTCGTTGGTGCGGCCCTGGGGGCAGGTGATTCCCCGCTGGCTGCGGCGTGCAGCACGACGAACCAGGCCCAGGCGGCCGCCCTTGATCGGCTGACCGACCTCACTCGGCCCGAGCCGCTCCGCGCCTGTCAGCTCGAGGATCTGGTTGGTCGGCCCACGCAGCCCTTCGGTACACTCCGCCACGGGCCACCTCCACCAGCCCGAGTGGCGCAGTGGTAGCGCATTCGACTCGTAATCGAAAGGTCGAGGGTTCGAATCCCTCCTCGGGCTCCGCAGAAGCGCAGGTCAGACGGCCTGCGCTTCTTGCTTTGCTTGCGTCGCGGTCAGTCCGCGGTCAGTCTTTCTGGTGTCGAGGGACTGACCGCGGGACGCACGGAGGCGGGCTTGATCAGAAAGCGACGCGACGGACTCCAAGTGATCGTCTACGCGGGCCGAGACGTGCTCACCGGCCGCAAGCTCTGGCGCAGCAAGCAGGTCGCCGGCCAGACCCGCACCTCCTGGCGCAAAGCCAGGGAGGCGGAAGGCCGCCTCTTGGCCGAGGTCGCCGCCGGCAAGCGCAAGGGCACCGCCAGGATGACCCTCGGCCAGCTCCTAGACGAGTGGCTGGAGTGGCGCGAGAGCAACGGCCGACCGATCTCGCCGAGCACCCTGCACAACTACCGGCTGACGGTCGAGCGCAAGATCAAGCCCGGCCTCGGCAAGGTCGCCATCGACAAGATCGACCCCCGCACCCTGGATCGCTTCTACGCCGCCCTGCGCAAGGGCGGCAACGCCCGCACCACCCGCGTCGACCCGGAGACCGGCCAGCGCGAGCAGGTCGGCGGCGGCGCCCTGAGCGCGAGCCGCGTCCGCGACGTCCACGCGATCATGTCGGGTGCCTTGGGCCTGGCCGCCCGCTGGGGTTACCTGCCATTCAACCCGGCCGTGCTCGCCTCGCCCCCGGCGGCGCGCAGCGCCGCCCGCAGGCTGCCCACGCCGGAGCAGGCGAAGGAGCTGCTCAAGGCGGCCGCTGACCAGGACCCCGAGTTCGAGCTCTTCGTGCGCCTGGGTGCCGTCGCCGGCATGCGCCGCGGCGAGGCATGCGCCCTTCGCTGGTGCGACGTGGACCTGGACGAGGCTGAGCTGGCTGTCTCCGGCAACGTCCTGTTCCTACGCGGCCTGGAGGGCGGCTTCGTGCGCAAGGAGCCGAAGTCGGAGAGCGGCGTGCGCCTGATCGCCCTGGACGAGCGCACGGTGGAGCTGCTCAAGGCCCACCGCGTCCGCTGCGCGGCCCGGGCGCTGGCCGCCGGCGCCTCGCTCGGCGAGGCCGCCTATCTCTTCGCCAAGGAGCCCGACGGCTCCCGCCCGATGCGCCCCGATGCGATGACGCGCCGCTTCAAGGAGCTGGCCGAGGAACTCGGCCACGAGTACACCCTGCACGGCCTGCGCCATTTCATGGCCACCCAACTCGGCGCCGTCGCCGAGGCCGCCACCGTCCGGGCCCGCATGGGCCACGGCAGCCTCGCTGTGTCGAGCCTCTACATCCACCGCGTCAGCGCGGCCGACCGCGCCGCCGCCGAGCACATGGGCAAGGTCTTGGATGGCTGACGCCCTCTCCGGCCCGCACAGCGCGCCTGAGGGCCGCCGGAGGGTCGTCTACGCGATCGTCTGCGGCGCCCCACCCGCCACCGACATCCACGTGTTCGTGAAGCTCGCCCAGGCCGCGGGTTGGGACGTGTGCGTAATCCCGACCCCGGAGGGCCGTCGCTGGCTCGACGCCGACGCGCTCGCCGAGCTGACCGGCCATCCCGTGCGTAGCACGTTCGTCCTACCCGGCGAGGAGGGCGACTCGCTGCCGCCAGCGGACGCGATCCTGGTCGCCCCGGCCACCCTCAACACGGTCAACAAATTCCGCTACGGCATCGCCGACACGTTCGCCGTGGGAGTCCTTTGCGAGGCCCGCGGCCTCGGCATCCCGATAGTCATCGCGTCCAACGTGAAGGACGTGCTGGCGAGCCACCCTGCATTCGAGGAGAGCCTCCAGGAGCTGCGCCGCTGGGGCGTCCTCGTCCTGGAGCAAGCGGCGATCCCGAGGGGCGTCCGGCTCCCATCTTGGGACGCGCTGGTCGAGGAGCTGAACCAGATCGCCTGATCTGCCCCATTTAGTCCACGCCTTGATACCGTCTCCAGCGGATCGAACCGCCACGAGACTCTCCGGCCGAGGTGTGCGTGCAGCAGAACGAGCCCCTGCGTGAGCTGTCCATCGGGGAGCGCATCAAGTACTACAGCGCCGCCGCGGCCTGTCCCAGACGACCCTCGCCCAGCTCGTGGGCCGCTCCGAGAGCTGGCTCAGCCAGGTCGAGCGCGGCATCCGCTCCGTCGACCGCTTCTCGACCATCCTGGAACTCTCCAAGGTCCTCAAGGTCGAGGTCGTAGAACTCACCGGCCGCCGCTTCTCCCTCGCCCCCAACAGCGGCCTCCACTACGCCGCCGTCGACCAGATCCGCAAGGCTCTCGTCCAGTACGACGCCATACCCGCGCTGCTCCTCCCCCCGAGCGCTGAGCGCTCCGCCGAGAAGCCGCCGGATCTCGCCCGCCTCCACCGCAGCGTCGAGGAGGCCAACCGCCTGTACCAGGCGAGCCGATACATCGCAGTGGGGGAGCTACTCCCCGGCCTGATCGTCCAGGCGCAGCGCGCCGTCCGCGAGCTGGATGGCCCGGAACGCCGGATGGCCCACGGCGTACTCGCCGAGGTCTACCACATCACCGCCAAGACGCTCTCCCGAGTCGGCGAGGCTGGCCTCGCCTGGCTTGTAGCCGATCGCGCCGTCACCGCCGCTGAGCAGTCCGAGACGCCGTTGCTCATGACTGCGACCGCGTACCACCTCGGCCAAGCCTTCCTCCGGGAAGGTCGACTCGACGACAGTCTCTCGATAGCTCTGAGTGTCGTCGAGATGCTGGAGCGGGACACCCGCGACGCTATGCCCGCGCGCCTCTCCGCGATCGGCGGTTTGTACCTCACGGGTGCGATCGCCGCTGCCCGCAGCAACGAGCGCGTCCAGACAGATCAGCTCCTCACACGGGCAGCCGCTCTCGCTGAGCAGATCCAGGACGGCCGCAATGATCTATGGCTCGCCTTCGGTACCGCCAACGTTGCCGTCCACCGCGTAGCTGCCGCCGTCGAGCTTGGCGACCCAAGCGAGGCCGTCCGCCGAGGTGAGGCGTTCGACTTATCCCAACTTCCGCCTGAGCTGCTCGGCCGCCGCTCTCAGCTCCTTGTCGAGCTGGCGCGCGCCTACGTCCAACGTCGTATGGATGCCGCTGCCGTGAATACCCTTCTGGAGGCTGAGGGGGTCGCCCCGGAAGCCATTCGTTTCAACGGCATCGTGCATGGCGTGATCCGCGAACTGCTTCGCCGTGAGCACCGACGCTCCACCCCTCAACTGCGACCCCTCGCTGCCCGGCTTGGCCTTGAGTAGCCGTACGCTGAAGCAGCAGGTCAGGCTGGTTGTTTGGCGCGGCGCTGTATACATCCATGTCGTCGTAGTCGCCTTGCTCCAAGCTCGTGGTGGATCCTGTAGTATGAGAGATACCACTCACTCACGCTCAACGGTGAAAGTCAGTTCTCTCCGCAGAGACCGCTAACTGGACTAAGAGGGACGACTAGCTCATTCCCTTCAGCAGGAGAGGCGTCTCCACCAGTGGAGCTGACGCCGATGACGAGGCCGACTAGCAGTACTCCGTTAGGTCTTGCGAAAGTGCTGCTGCTGGGTGTACCTGTGAAGTGATATCCCCTGAGCTGAAAGGGAGTGCGCCACCGCCGCTGGTGGTACCCCGTGACACCGACACAACTTCGCCGTATCCGCAC
>WNFU01000572.1_pt1 | contig 62832 bp, 56 predicted proteins | sample 5400121 | NCBI WGS metagenome assembly WNFU01 (sample SAMN13153360, study PRJNA577476) | soil metagenome | isolation source: 100 cm soil or saprolite under grassland replicate 1 | place: USA:California | collected 2016-06-15 | reverse complement strand
CGGCAAAGGGGTGGTACCGTCGCCACACCTTTCCGCCGGGCGTCCCGGGGCCGCCGACCTGCCAGCCGCAGCCATCCGCGCCCGCGCCAGAGACGCCTCAAACTCATAAAGCGTCTCGCCCAGCGCCGCCAGCTCGGATGGCAGCAAGTCCTTGCGCTCGGTGTCCTCGTCCTGTTCGGCGCGCAGCAGCCTGGCGGCATCGTCGAGCGAGTCGACGAAGCGGGCCGGGATCTCCACCCAGCCCAGCCGCCGGCACGCCTCCAACCGCCGGTACCCGGAGATCAGCCGACAGTCGCGGGTCAGGGTGATCGGGTGCAGCAGCATCCCCAGCTGGCCGATCGACCGGGCCAGCGAGGCAACGTCGCCGAGATCCCGGCGGCGGCGGCCATCCACCCGAACCGACTCGATGTACACGTAGGCGTCCACCGCGTGCGGCGCGACCACCGGCACAGCAACAGCCGCCACCTCGACCGGCCCCGACCGATCCACAGTGGACATCACGCGCCCACCCCCGGCCCAACACCGCCGTCGGCGACCTCGCAGAACCGGCCCGCGCAGTCCGAGTGCACCGCGGCCATGTGCGCCGCCCAGGCAAGAACGATCGCCACCTCGGCCGCGTCGTCATCCCAGCCGTCGCCGATCAGCTTGCCGGCGACCTCCTCCGAGACCAGGCGGTAGTCGGCAGCATCGTCCTGGAGCAGCGAGAGGCGGCTCCGGATCCGAACGCGGACGCTCGCCGCCTCGGCACGCTTGGCGTGCATATCGGCGTCGTTGCGGCAGTTGCGCCTGTGGGCGGCGGTACGCAGATCGGCGTACCGGTCAATGAGCGCAAGCAGCTGCGCACCGCCGATGTCGGACCGGTCGTGGACGCGGTCGAGGTCGTCAGCAGCTGCGGCGATGCCGCGACCGATGTGCTCGATCTGGGCGGCGCCATCATCAAGCCAGAGCCCGCAGGAACGGGTCGGCTCGCCCCCGGCCCCGCGGAACTGTGCGTGCGCTGCGGTCAGGTCAGCAGCCAACACCGCCGCCCGGGCCGCCAATGCCCGCACCTCAGCCGGTGCCGGTGGGCTCGCTGTGCGAAGGCCGACGTCGACAGCGTCCAAGTCAACAGGGGCGGCAGGAGCGTGCACGTCATCGGCCATTACGCACCCACCACCGCGAAGGCGTGCACGCCGCCCAGATCGTCCAGGTACGCAGGCTCGCCGCGGTACAGCAACGCCACCAACGGCGCAACCTCACGGCCGCCCAGCAACCAGCCGGACTCACCGGCGGCGGCAGGGTGCCCATGAACCCACTCGTGACATGACCTGCACGTATGAACGAGGTTCGAAAGGCGGTCGCTCACCTGCCTCGCCGAGCCGTGACGGCCGCCGCTGCCCCGCAACACCCGGTGATGCACATCCCAGGCCCGGCCGAGGCAGCCCTCGCGGGCGATCTCGCACACGCCACCCGACCGGACCTCAAGCGCCCGCCGAACATCAACGGGAACCAACGCCAGGCGTGGCTGGAGCGGCGCATAGCGCTTCAACGACGTCCGCATACGAAGACCAGACGACGCGCCGCACCCAGACTGGAAAGACCGGCTCACGACGCGACCTCGCGCGCCCAGTCGGCCGCATCGACCACGGTGCGGCTCTTTACGGCCGCGTCTTCCATCTCGTCCAGCGCGCGGGCAGGGATCACGTACCGGCCACGAACCTTGATCGCCGGAAACTCGCCAGATCGAATCGCCCGATAGACCGTCATGTCGCAGGTGCGCAGGATCGCCGCGGCCTCGGCCACGGTGTGGAAACGCGGCCGAGCGTTCGGCCGATCCGACGCTCTCTCGGTCACTCGGACCTCCCAAGAAGACTTCCTCAACAATTCAGCACCTAGTGCACTCTATTCAAAGGGGTGCACTGGGTGCTGTCAAGAGCCTCGACGAACTGGGCCGTGTGAGTCTGAGATCATGGGCTGCGTCGAGGGGGACGCACTAGGGTGATCTAAAGGCACTAAGGAGAGGTTTGGTGGATGTGGCCGAGTGGTCGGGGCGACCCGCGTACCAGCAACTCGCCGATGATCTCCGTGCTCAGATCACCGGTGGCCGTATCCCTGTCGGCGGCACACTCCCCTCGGTCGCCGACCTCATGCAGCAGCACGGCGTGTCGATCACCGTCGTGCGGACCGCGATAAGCGCGTTGAAGTCCGAGGGCCTCGTCACCACTCATCAGGGGAAGGGAACGTTCGTCAGGTCCACCACGCCCACCCTGCCCGGAAAGGACAGACCTTCGCCCGAGTTCCGGGAGATCATGCACCAGTTCGACCTGGTCCAGGAGCACGTCCAGCAGCTCGAGACTCGCCTCTCGGAGTTGGAGCAGGTCGTTCGGGGCCGTGAGCCCCGATCGCGGAAGTCACGGCCCCGAGCCGAACCCTGATCGCGTCCAGCCGGTCCGCAAGCGCGGCGACCCTCACCGCGATCACCGCGCGTTCCGCCTCACTCAACGCCATCACGAGCTGCCATCAGAAGAGCGGGCCTGCTCAAGTTGCTCCGAGTGACGCCGCGCGTCGCGGTCGTGGATCGGCGTCGAATGGGACCGGGTGCCAGGAGCCGAATCACGACGGCCCGCACCACCGGCCCAGTCGCCGCCGTGGCTCACCTTCGCTAGCAGCCAGGCAAAGCCAACCGCCACGCCAACCGCGACGACGGTGACCAGGACGGCCCACCGCGACGGGCCGCGTCCGCCCGACACCGCGAACCCGGCCAGCCATGCAATGCCCAGGAGTCCCAACGTGCCAACCACGACCATCAGGAAGCGACGGTTGGCCGCGCGACGGCGACTGCAGAAGCCAGTCATCGAAATCACCTCCCTCTGCGCGGAGTGGCGTTCACCTGGGGAGTTGCGCCGCCCTAGTTAGGACCGCATTCCCTTGAGCCGACTCCGCTTGCCTATGGTTCAGCGTCAACGAGCGACTAGGGCGAGGTCTAATGACGCCTTGTCATACAAGCCACTGGCGCGTGACGGCCTGGCATGTTGGCCGCGTCACGGGATGGCAAGAAGGGCGCCTCGGTGGTTCCACGCGAGGTCGAGGACTCCAGCCCCGGCTGGCTGCATCGCCTCTGAGCCCACGAAGCGTTCGACGGTCGCCGCGGTAAACGGGACGTCAGGGGTCGTGTCGCCTTCGGCGTTACGGGCAACCAGATCCTCGAAGAGGCTGTCGAACGTGGCGCTGTCGAACACCACGACAGCGAGGATGTCCGTCACGAGGGTCAGTGGATCGACGCCTAGCCCAAGGCAGTAGGGCCGGCAGAGCCCGCGCACACGGGCTTCGGTCAGCGCTTCAAAGAACGGCCACGTCGCGTAGTCGAGGTCACCATGCTCGGGCGAGCCGAGGAGCTCCTCGCTGTACTCGCGAGCGATACAGCGCCACAGATCGAAGTCCCTCATCTCCGACTCAGGCGACGTGCCGGCCGGCTGGAACACGCCCACCGGCGTGACCTGGTAGATCCCGCCGCCGCTTGCGACTCTTGCGGGATCGCGCCAGTGGAGCAGGAAGGACGCTGCTCCTGACGGCGCCCGCCGCAACGTCAAGGTCGTGATGGCCGCCAGCATGGGGCGTCGGATCGGCTCGCACGGATCGCCGATGAGCGCACGAAACGGCAGCTCGCTCATGTCGGTAGGCATCCGTGCGGAGGCAAGGTGTGCCGCTGCGAGTTCGTGGCCCACAGCCTCGCAGGTGTTGATCGTGGAGAAGTACGCGCCGCGGCCGAAGCTGAGGACGGCGTCCGTGGCATGCAGCTTCGCAGCAACGAGCCGGTACACAGGCCGGTTCTCGAAGATGCCCGGTCGGGCGAGTGCACCCATGGCGTCCGCGTAGGTGGGGTATCGGGTCCCGTCCATGCGTGGCGGTCTCGCTGACTCGGACTCGGGTTCGTCACCTGTAATGGCAGGTTCCAACGCGTCCGGTTGCCATTCGAGCGAGACATGATCAATCGGGATCGGACTTCCCGGCACCCAGCCTGGCCGGCTCAGGAGCTTGCTCCTGCCGACGCGGACAGCGTTGCGGTAGAGGCCCACGGCGATGTCTGTGAGGTAGGGGCGATTCGCGTTGAGGAATCGTCGCGCCTCCAGCCAGCGAGACTCGGCCGGGGTAACTGTCGCCTGGCCGCCTGACAGCACGTCACCTTCCCGCCTGCGTCGAAGACTTCCTCACTGTAGCGGCATGGTCAGGATGCGTTGAGAAGGCACCGTCGATGTTTCAGCGCGAGATAGAGGCACGCCGCGCCCGGTGAAGCCATAGGTTCGGTGGCGAGCAGCCGCTGGATATTGTCCTCAACGAACGGGATGCCCTCGGCCGACCTGCGATCAGCGCCAGCCGCGACCGTAAAACCTTCCGAGTTCTCGTCGACGATGTCGCCGAAGATCTCGTCGAACACGTCCGTGTCGATGACGATCACGGTGAGGATAGTGGCGGCGAGGGTCAACGCGTCCAACCCAATGCCGAAGCAGCCCACGTAGAGGCCGCCCTCGTCGCGGGCTTGGGTGAGCGCGCGGAACAATGGCCAGGACGCATAGTCGATCTGGGCGCTATGGCTGCCGTCATGCTCGGGTGCCCCGAGGAGTTCCTCACTCAGCTCCCGCACGATGTTGCGCCACAGGTCGAAGTCGTTGCTCTGATGCCACGCAAGAACGCTCGATGGCTGAAACTCGCCGGCTGGTATGACGTCGTACATACCCCCGGCCGTCGCTACTCGTGCTGGATCTCGCCAGTGCAATAGGAACGACGCGCTGCCGGAATGATCCCGCCGGATGGTGAGCGTGGTGACGGCAGGGATCACAGCCCGACGGCGACAGTCGAACGGGTCGCCGACCAGCGCCCGGAACGGCAGGTCCGCCCAGCCTGGTGCGTCCTTCCGGCCTGCGCGCTCCCGGGTGAGTGCGGCAGCTGCCTGCTCGTGGCCGAGAGTCTCGGACACGTCAAGCTTGTCGAAGTACGTTGCCAGGCTGAAGCTCATCGCGCCGATGTCGTCACCCCACGAGGCGTCCAGCAGTCGATAGCTGGGCCGGTTCTCGAAAAGCGCTGGCGGATCGACATATCGGATGGCCGAGGTGTACCGGTCGTACTGCTGGCCAGGTGCGCGGAATGGGCATGCGCGAAGCGCCTCAGGCTCGGCGCCCGACACGGGCAGCGCTTGTGCCCCGTCAACCCACGTGAGCGCGATGTTGTCGAGGCTCACCGGCCCATCAGGCATCCAGCTTGGCAGCGTGATCAGTGGTGTGGGGCCGAGGCGCCGATCTTCGCCGTACAGTCGCAGCGCGTCGCGCGCCAACTCGGAGCGGTGGCGGTTGAGGTGTTGGCGGACAGCACGCCACTCGCTCTGGCTAGCGCGGATTGCGGACGCCTGTGCGTCGCTCGCCGTATCACCGTCGCGCCGCCGCTTCAGATCTGCGGCGTCCCGCACGCCTACGGCCTGGATGAGGTCGGCTGACAGGCCGAGCTGCTCTGGCGGGATGTCGAGCAGCTCGGTGATCCGCAGCAGGAATCCCACATCGCGGATCGTCCGTGCGCCGCGCTCGATCCTCGATACGTACGACTGGTCAACATGCAGAACCTCGGCAAGGTCCGCCTGCGTCATCCGCCGCGCTGCGCGGTACTCCTTGAGTACGGTGCCGATGGGTTGCGCCTCAACGTGTGGCTTCGCTGCTCCGGTCCACAGCCACGGCGTACTACCGGAGATAGCCGTCATGCGACGAGCGTAGCTGTGGGGGCCGACTGCCCAGGTAACTTGGTACGCCGCCGGACTCGCGGTACAAACGGATCATGTTCTCCGTCGCGACCCAGTCAGTGCCCGGCAGTCTCAACGAGGATTTCGTGATCGCCACACCCGACCTCGCCATCGTCGTAGACGGTGCCGGCATGCAAGAAGGACGCTGCCGCCACAGTGTCGCCTGGTATGCACAGCAGCTCGCCGCGCGCACTCTTGCCGCGCTCATCGACGAACCTAGTCGAACGCTCGCCGAGGGACTGGCAGCAGGGATCGAGGCAGTCTCTGACCTGCACGCCGACACGTGCGACCTTAAGCGTGGGGGGCCGTGCGCCGCGGTCGGGATCCTCCGCCGCCGCGCCAGCGTAATCGACGTGCTCTCCCTGTCGGACGTTGCAGTCGTAGTGGACACCTCTGAGGGAGTTCTGAAGGTCTTCTGCGACCTGACTATGGAGGACTGCACCGAGCCGGAGACGATCGCACTTGCGGGCCGTCAGTTTGGAACGCCGGAGCATGCGGGCGCGCTCTCGAACCTCGTCGCGCGACAGGCGCTTACCCGCAACCGTCCAAACGGCTGGTGGATAGCCTCCTCGGACCCTACGGCCGCTGAGCACGCGATCGTCCGTACCTTTTCCCAGGCCGAGGTTCGACGAGCGGCCGTCCTATCGGACGGGGCAGCGCGCCCGGTGATGCAGATGGGCATCTACGGGTGGTCCGAGTACCTCGATTTGCTCGACGAGCTCGGACCAGCAGGCTTGATCAGCGAGGTCCGTTCCATCGAAGCGAAAGACCCAAACGGCGAACGCTACCCACGCACCAAGCGCCACGACGATGCAACGGTCGCGCGATTTGACGCTTGAGGGCCGGCCTCCAAAGCCGCCGACGCCCATGTCTGCCAACGCCATGTCTGCCAACGCCACCATGTGAGAACTATCTGTACGAGATCAAGACGCGCCGCTAAAGCGGCGCGAACCGTGGCGCTTGGGCCGCTAGTCTAGCGGCGGTCGCAAGCGACCCACCCCGTGCCGCCTCCGCAGGCTCCAGCGGCACGGGGACCCCGGGCAGGCCGCCGCGCCAGGCCAGCGCCCGCACCGAATCAGCGGCGGGACCGCAGAGCCCACCACGAGAGGACCGGCGGGGTGAGGGTGGTCGGCGCCATCCCGCAGGCGGCGGGTCAAGAAGAGACGAGAGCACAAGCGACGGTTAGCTGTGACTTCACTACATGGCGACCGACGATGTAGCAGGCATCTAATTCCTACAGCCGGAGAGCCGGTGAAGTCATCGCTATGTCCCAGCGTTCGTCACCAACCTGGGACCTGGCGCGGACCTGCCCGGTCATTGCATTAGCCAAACGAACATTCGTAGCGATCGAGCTAAGGGCAGCCATCGTAGGCCGCGGTGGAAGGGGCGGCCGGGTTGGCGCAGTTACGTACGCGTGCGGTGTTCGTGACCGGATACGTGCCCGATCAGACTCAGAAGGGCGACGGTTCCGACCCGCACGGTATGGCGCGACTAAGGCCAACGGCGCCGGCTGGAGCAGCGCGTCCCAGACACCATCGTGGTGGGCGTTGGGTGCTCCGTGATGGGGGACCTTGAACAAGGAGGCTTTGGCATCAGGGATGAACGTCGCAAGTACAGCTATCCAACCGCAACCCTGCGGGCCGACGAGAAGGTCTGCGCCAAGAAGTATGCGCTTCTCTCCAACTTTCAACCACAGTGCTACGGCTAGCTCATTCGGATCAATTCGCCGGAGTCCCCTGCTGTTGTCCGGCCGGGCCCTTGCGGTTGCGAGGACTCTAAGGGATCTCGTGACTGCTTCGTCGGATGGCGAAACCGGCAGCACCACCACCCGCCCCACCGGCGATATCTCGGCATCCATCACCGGACGACCCGCGATAGCGCGAACCAAGGGCTTTATGCCGCCGGCCGATCGGCGATTCGGCTCGTCCGCAAGCTTTAAGATCCGCGAGTACTCCGCGTAAGAACTCTCGCGCAACAAATCCGAGAACAGATCCTCCTGCGCCGTTAGGGCCACAAATTCTTCTTTTGTCAGTGCCTGCGAGCAAACGAAACGAGCACGGCAGCATTGAGCAAAGACGTCGGCGAGACCGGAGATGTGGTCGTCGTGGGCGTGGGTACCGACGACGAGGAGGACGTCTCTCGCGACATCGACACCAATCCCGTGTAGGTAGGTTAGTGGAGCGACCGAACCATCCTGGTTTCGACACGAGTCGACGATGACCCACTTACCGCCGCCGACATGAACTACTATCGACTCGCCCACGCCAGGTCCGAAAATCGATACCTCGATGACGTCGCTATCCGGCTGATCAGTCAACGAGGTCTGCAAGCGACCGCATCTTCCGACGTGTAAGCTCCTCGATTTGGTCTACCTCTGACTGGGTCCACCGCCCGAGGCGCCGAAGCCGCACGTTCGACGTCATAGTTGATCCACGGCCCACGGCTTCGACGCTGCGGACGGTGACGTACACAATGTCACCCGGACGAGCGTTCGGGGCGTCATCTGGCCCGAGGTTCCTTGTTTGAAAGTCAGCAAGGAGAGTGGGACTGGTTCCAGAGACGGACGTCAACTCAGCCGTAAACACCTCATCATCGATCTCGACAATCCGGCCCACCCACTTCTGCATTCCGACAACCTGGAACGGTTCCCGTGTCTGCTGTTGGCGATGAACCTCGTCCATTGCTGCGGCGCTGACCGTGTTGGCCGCAGAGGGCTGTCCGACGGATGTGGAGGATCCCGGAGTAGTGGCGACAATGCTCGCAGCGGAAGGGCCTGCGTCGGGGGTCGCCGCCTTGTTGCCCGTCTCAAGTAGGGTCTCCGAGACCCGGTGAGCGGAGGGGGATTCGATGGTGCCGAAACTCTGACTCATGACCGGTTACCCGCCAATCCGGCGACTCGTGCTATCGCTTCCTCGGCACGACTCATCGAAGCTGCCCATTCGTTGGACAAGATTTCCAACGCTAACGGAAGTCGATCCGCCGAGGCCGCTATTGCTCCCTCGGGTTCTGTTAGTGTCAACTCAGCACGACTATCGGGCTGCGCTTCAACAGTCTGTAGGCCAAAGTGGTCGTTGTGGAGTACAAATACCGCACGAGGCACCAGCGCAGACGGTTCTACCTGTACATGGACGCGCCCTGCGTAGTGATCGGGTCGGGCGCCCTGAATGTTCAGTACCCTCATGCCAGGGAACCTTAGGATATCCTCCCAGTAGTCTTTTGGGGCCAACGTGTCGCCAATTGCATGCCACGCCTCGTCGCTGTCGAGTTGAAAATGAACGGCTCTATTTATGCCTATGTAAGCGAGTGGAGTGTGGCGTAGTGTTTGCAGGATACCTATTGCGACGTCTCTGCATCGTTCGAATTCGTAGGAGAGGTCCGTAATCAACTGAAGGCCGTCATTGGTGCAGACTAGATTCAGCCAGCCCGTCTTGAACGTCGCTATGTCACGCTGGATCATCGCGACATCCGCGGCGCCAAACTCATCCTTCCCAATTAGATCTTGGGCTAGCAACCATGCCGGCGAAAATATAGAAGGATTGAACGCGCCTTTGAGTACCACGGTGGCGGAGTCGGCGGCCAAGACGGGGAGTTCCACCTGGTCCGCCCTTCTGCTGACTCTCACTCTGATCCCATGGTAGACGGCATTAGAGCATAAGCACCACAGGTGGGGCAACCGGCCGCCCGCCTGACCGACAGCACGATCGGGCTGTCAGCACTGCCGGTCCTATGGCGGCACTCGTGGCCCCCCGCACGTGCAACCGCTTGCCAGCGCGCGGAAACCGGATGTCCTCGCCGGACGGGCAGGCTCCGGGATGGCCAAGATCCTCCGATGCGGGTGTCGGTCTGGCGCCATCCCGTCGCCTACCAGAGGCGTACCCGGAACCTCCCCGGCCGGCAAGGGCTCGCTTCGCTCGGCCTGCGGCAGGCCCTTGCCGGCCGGGGAGAACCCGGGTCCGGGCAGAGCCTAGGCGACGGGATGGCGAGGCCGGCGATGTGGCTACGGTCAAGATCGTTGGGACCAAACCGGGACCATATGGCGACGCAAACCAGTGACAGGTGATGACAGACGTTGACCGTCGTCGCGCTGGACAGGGCGCCGATGGGTCCGATTCGCACCGATCGATCATCAGCTTGGGTCTAAGGGGTTCAAATCCCCCTCAAGTCCGCAACAATGATCTGGTACGCGAAGCACAAGGCCCCTAGAAGAGCTGATAGGTCGAGGCGGCCGTCGGGCCGACGAGCCACACAGCTCGGTAGCCGTGCATGGCGGCTTGAGAGGCATAGTTTAAGTGGAATTCCTCGATTACATCATGTTCGGCATATGCTGGCGCACGCACTGAATCAAGAGCTAGCAGTAGCTCTCTCTTCAGTACCTCGGGATACTTTCCCGCCTTTGCAAGGACTGCTATGAGTATGTACTGAGCTAGATCGGAAGTTGTACTGTCCTGCTCGGCATTGCCATTACGTCCAAGCTCACCCCACACTCGTTGTTCTACCCGCACAACCTGGACCAGGAGGCGGTTTGGACCATTCTCGGCCACCGCGTCAACGTGATCTGTTTCCCGTGGGACGCTGAATCTGCCCCAGTCTTCGCCCCGTTGATGCAATGCCTCGCGGAGAACACCACATACACCCTCGACATCGTCCTCATTACACGGTGGTTGACCCTCAAATTCCTGACGGCTATTCCCTGCGTTTATTGATGCGGACGTCCGCCAGCCCACCGACTGGACATTAGTCTGTGTCGAACCACCGATAACCGACCGCCCCACTGCGCGAGGATCGCGTGCGGAGCCTAAGGCCTCGGCCGTCTGAGCCTCGGCATTCGCTGATCGCCGGTACCCACCGCATTGGGGGCATGCTTCCCATACGGCCACCTCGTCGAGCCGTGCATCGCAGTCGGGACAGAACATCACGGCTATACCTTACCGCGGCGTATCGACGCAGTTGCGTGGCTGGCCGTGCGTACCCGATGCCGGCCACGGGCAGAGCCAAGATCGTTAGGCCCAAATCAGGCCCAACCGAGAACGACCAACCACGACAACTGGTGTCAGACGTTGGAAGACTTCCCGCTGGTCACAGTGCCGATCGGTCCGATAGAGATTGATCTCAAAGGCCCGCGCCGGGTTCAGGGTTCGAGTCGGAAGACCGTGAAGCTTACTGCGCCGTCAACGCCACACGCAATGGCACCGCGTAGGTCAGCCGCAATGCGTTTGTACGGGCTGGCGTCGTGGTCGTCGACCGGCACGGCTTGCACGGTCAGCGATGCAGTCGGGTCGACTGCGACGGGCGGCGCAGGCATCCGGACGCCCAGCGTGCCGGCGGCCCGCTGGTCAGCCTCGGACCGCCAGGCGCTGTACACCTTCAGCGTCGTCGTCCCGCCCCCGCCATGACCGAGCCGGCCCGCCACCGTCCGTACGTCCACGCCAGCCGAGATCAGCTCCGTGGCCGAGTAGTGCCGGAGCTGGTGAAGGTTCATGTCCCAACCCAACCGGGCGCACATCCGCTCGTACCGCTGACCTACGGTGTCGGGCTTCAGCCACAAGCCGCCGTCCGGGGCCGCCGAGAAGATCCGGGCATCGGCGAACAACTTCAGCCCCAGCATGGCGGCGCGTTCAACGCACCGCAGGTAGTACGCCCGCAGCAGCGCCATGGTCTGCTCGTCAAGGGCGATCCGGCGCTGCTGATGGGTCTTGGTGTCCTTCTCCCAGGTCTTCGTGCCGTCCTGGGCGATGCTCGTGCGGATCTCCAGCACGCCGCTGGCGAAGTCGAGCCGGTCCCAGCGCAGGGCGCACAGCTCCCCGCGGCGGGCCCCGGTCACCATCGCCAGCCACACGAGCATGCCCCAGTCCGGATCCTTCCACGCTTCCACCACGATCCGGGCCGCCTGCTCGGCGGACGGCGGCTGCGGGTCGGGCTTCGGCGCGGCTGGCGCAACCGCGTGACCCGTTGGGTTGACCGCGAGCCAGCGCCAGCGGACAGCGCGAGCGAGCGCGGCCCCGAGGATCGCGTGAATCTGCCGAACGGTGGCCGGCGCGAGCGGCCGGCACACGTGGACCTCGCATCGGCTGTCGCATTCATGCTTGCGCTTGACCCGGTGCCGGTCCTGATGACGCCCGTCGCACCGGTCCCGACAGCGGCGCAGCAGGGCATAGAAGAACTCCAGCGTCTCCGCATCGAGCCGGCCGACCTGGATGGTGCCGAGCACCGGCCGCACGTGCTTGTCCAACTTGCGCACGTACCCGCTCCGGGTGGTCGGCTCCAGCTCGACGACCTCCAGCCACCGGTCAAGGAGCTGGTTCAAGGTGGCCTTGGTCCGCGGGTTGCGTCGCTCGTCCACCTGATTGAGCAGCCGCGTCCGAACCTTCTCGGCATCCCTCGCCGCCATCGGGCCAGCGGGCACGGTCTCGACCAGGTAGTGCTTCTTCTTCGACACCGGGTCGAGGCCGGCATAGACCCTTACCCGCAGTGACCCGCTGGGAAGGGTTTCGATCTCACCGCGGGTCCGCTTCCGCGCTCCCGATGTGGTCGCCATAGAGCCACCGTAGCAAGGTTGGCTCCACATATGGCTCCACGACTAATAGGCTAGATCGTGGATCAAGGCGCTGGTCTCGTGGGGCGGGCGGGACTCGAACCCGCGACCTAGGGATTATGAGTCCCCTGCTCTAACCTGCTGAGCTACCGCCCCGGCGGGGAAAGCTTACCGAGCAGCAGCCGCCGCGCGCCGGCCGCACACGTCTTGCGCCATCAGCGGGAGGCGGACCTTAAGAACGTCCAGGGATCAAGGGCTCCCCCGATAGGACTCGAACCTATAACCTACCGGTTAACAGCCGGTTGCTCTGCCAATTGAGCTACGGGGGATCGCCTGCCTCCGCGAGACGGACCCGACAAGAGTACAGGATCAACCGCACGGCCACGCCACCGGGTTCTCGACGCGCCCGCTACCTGCCATGAGATCGTCCGGAGGAACCGCCTGATTCATCTTCGTCCCTCCGGCCGCAGGTTTCGGCGGAGGCGGGGCAGGATACATAGAGATAGAGACACCAGCGCAAACACCAGCAGACAGGCAGCAACAAGGACGCGAACGTCGCGTCGGGCAATAAGGGAGGTCGCCATGCGCGGCAAGCTGTGGTTCCTCGGCGGTCTGGCCGCGGGCTTCGTCCTCGGTGCCCGGGCGGGCCGGGAAAAGTACGAGGAGCTCGTCCAGGCCGCTCGCAAGGTCAAGGAGCATCCGACGGTGCAGGAGGCCGCCGGTGTGGTCCAGGAGCAGACGAGCCGACTGCTCACCGAGGGTCGCGAGAAGGTCGCCGACAAGCTCAGCAACAGCAGGTTCGCCGACACCAAGCTCGGCGAGCGCCTGATCAGCGCGACCGATCCGGAGGCGGGCGCCCGGGCGGTCGAGCGTAACGATGCGCTCGAAGACACCACGCTGGCCACGGCCGGTAGCCCGACCCGGACCTACACCTCGGGTACGGGCACGACGGGCACCGGGACGACTCCGGCACCCGGCACAGGCGTCTGATCGCTCCAGCACGACGCCGGGGTCGGCCCGCGAGCCGATCCCGGCGTCGTGCTGAGTCAGCTGGCGCTCACCTTCGTTCGCGCGGCGCACCGGCTCTGCCAGCTGGCGCTCACCTTCGTTCGCGCGGCGCACCGGCTCTGCCAGCTGGCGCTCACCTTCGTTCGCGCGGCGCACCGGCTCTGCCAGCTGGCGCTCACCTTCGTTCGCGCGGCGCACCGGCTCTTCGGGCGCGGTCTTCCCTCGTCGCCGCCGGGCGAAGCCCGACCGGCTCCTCAGTCCAGACCGCGCCCGCCGGTGCGCGGGCCCGGCCCCCCCATCAGCCAGGGGTGCAGTCGGCGGGTGCGACGCCAGCGGCGTACCGGATCCCGCCGAGCAGGTGCTCACGGAAGGCGGGTTCCGTGTACGACTCGATCGTGTGGCCGCCTGCCGTGTAGAACGACCGACCCCCGGCGTACTCCTGGCACCAGGCGAACGGGTGGTCGGCGCCCATCGTGCCGCCGGAGTAGCTGGACTCGTCGAGCCTGGCCAGCACCCGGACCCGACCTCGTACCGAGGACCGGAAGTTGTACCACTCGTCGGTCCGTGACCAGGTCGCCGGCAGGTGGGCCGTGGCCGGGTGCCGGTGGTCCTCGACGATCACGGTTGCCGGCTGTACCGCCGGGTGGGACGCGAAGTACGCCCCGACCAGCGCCCCGTAGAACGGCCACCCGTGCTCGGTGTCTGAGGCGGAGTGGATCCCGACGAAGCCGTTGCCGCTCCGGACGTACCCCTCGAACGCCGAACGCTGGGCAGGATCGAGCACCTCGCCGGTGGTGTTGAGGAACACCACCACCCGGTACCGCCGGAGGCCCGCCGTCGTAAACATGCCCGCGTCCTCGGTCGTCTCGACCGCGAACTTGTCGGCCGCACCGAGCTCCTTGACCGCCTGGATGCCGGCCGGGATGGAATCATGCCGGAACCCGGTGGTCTTCGTGAACACCAGCACCGTGAACCGCGGCTCGCTGGAGCGGCTCCCGCAGCCGGACGCGGCGGCGCCGGCAACCGTGCCGAACGCCAGCAAGGCGGCCAGCACACCGGCGGCGGTTACTTGCACAGCAGCCCGGCCATGCGCCGGCCGGCGACGGTCAAGCCAACCGTGGCCAGCGTCGCCAGGTAGGCCACGTGCCAGGCGATGCTCCAGCCGTACGCGCCGATCGTGAACGCCCGCACCAGCTCCACCGCGTGGTACAGCGGGGTGATCTCCACGAGCACCCGCAGGACAATGTGGTAGTCCTGTGCCGAGGCGAAGGTGCCGGAGAACAGGAACATGGCGAACTGGACGACGATGACGTAGTCGAAGTCCTGCCAGCTACGAACAAACGTGGCCAGCATCATGCCGACTCCACCGAACGCGAGCCCGGTGAGCACCGTCGCCGGAAACGCCGCCAGCGCCCCCGCCACGCTCGTCAGCCCCATCGACACCATGACCACCAGGAACGCCGCGGAGTAGATCGAGCCCCGAACGAGCGCCCACAACAGCTCGCCGAATGCGATCTCGAACGGCGCGACAGGGGTCGCGAGGACCGCGTCGTACAGCCGCGTGTACTTCATCTTCGCGAAGAAGTTGAACGTGGTCTCGGCCATTGCGCCGGTCATCGCCGAGGCCGCCAGCATGGCCGGAGCAACGAACACCGGATACGAGACCACCCGGCCGCCCGGCAGCGTGAGGTCGCCGACGAGTGCGCCCACCCCGATGCCGATCGACAGCAGATAGAGCAACGGCTCGAAGAACCCTGAGATGATCAACCACCAGTACGACGCGTGCCGTGACGCCACCACGTTGCGGTTGGTCACCGCTGTGGCGCGCTGCAGCCGCCGCTCGGCGCCTGCCGCGATCCTCGGCAGGATCATCGTGACCATCGGCGCCCGCTCCTCCTCACTCAGCCGCCTAACCCTGGCTCGCTGCGCCGGCCAGCGGCCGCTGCTTAGTCGGTCAACCTGCGCGTGAAGCTGGCCCGGGCCAGGACGTAGCCAACCGCCGCCCAGACGGCGAGGTAGCCGGCGTGTCCGGCGAGCGCCGCCGGGTTGCCGTGGCCGGACGTCGCGGCGCGAGCGAGCTCAACCCCGTGCCACAGGGGCGAGACGTAGGCCAGCAGGCGCGGCACCAGCGGCATCATCTCCACCGGGAAGAACACCCCGGCGAACAGCGTCATCGGCACGACCGCGAACCGGAACAGGATCGCGAACATGTTGTCGCTGCTGATCGTCGCGCTGTACGCGAAGATCGGCAGCGCCGTGGCGAGGCCCAGCAGCATCGCGGCCGGCAGCGCGGCGACCGCCCACATCGAGTGGACCGCGCCGAAGATGGCCATCACGATCAGGAACCCGGCCGCCGAGACGCCGACGCGTAGCACGACGTAGCCGATCTGCCCGATGATCATCTCGCTGATCCGGACCGGGGTGGCCCGGACCGAGTGGTACATCCGGCTCCACGTGAAGCCGGAGAAGACCGGCCAGGTGGACTCCCCGACCGCGACCTGCAGCGCGGTCGAGGCGAGCACGCCGGGTGCGATGTACTCCAGATAGGGCATGCCCAGCGCGGCCGACCTGGCGTCGACATAGTGCCCGACGGTCAGGCCCATCGCGAGCAGGAACAGCACGGGCAGAACGAACGAGCTGAACACCGTGCCACGCCAGCTCCGGCGGTAGGCCGTCAGCTGGTGTTCCAGCACGGCGAGCGTCGCGTTGGCCATCGCTAGTCCACCAGGGTCCGGCCGGTCAGGTGCAGGAAAACGTCTTCCAGCGTGCTCCGGCGCGCCAGCACGCTGGACGGCGTGAGGTGCCGGTCGTGCACCGCCGCGAGTGCGGCGTCTCCGTCGGACGCGTAGAGCAGGATCCGGTCGGGCAGCAGCTCGATACGCTCGCCGACGCCGTCGAGCTTGCCGACGAAGGAGTCCAGCGCCTCCTCACCGAACCGCAGCTCTACCACCTCGCGGGTCGAGTGCTGCTCGATGAGCTGGCGAGGCGACCCTTCGGCGACGATCTTGCCGTTGTCCATCACGACCAGGCGGTCGCAGAGCTGCTCGGCCTCGTCCATGTAGTGGGTGGTCAGCACGAGGGTCACCCCGCGCTGCTTGAGCCGGAACAGCCGCTCCCACACCAGGTGCCGCGCCTGCGGGTCGAGGCCGGTCGTCGGCTCGTCGAGCAGCACGATCTCGGGCTCGTTGACCAGCGCCCGGGCGATGGTCAACCGCCGCTTCAGGCCGCCGGAGAGCGGCTCGACCTTCTCGTTCGCCCGCTCGGCCAGCTGCACGAAGCTGAGCAACTCGGCGGCGCGCTCCTTGGCGACCCGGCGTGGTATGCCGAAATACCGCGCGTAGACGACGAGGTTCTCCTCGAGCGTCAGCTCCGGGTCGAGGGAGTCCTGCTGGGGGCAGACGCCGAGGCGCGCACGGATCAGCGAGCCCTGCCGGACTGGGTCCATGCCGAGGATGCGCAGCTCGCCGCCGCTCGGCGCGGAGACGCAACCGATCATGCGCATCGTGGAGGACTTGCCGGCTCCGTTGGGCCCCAGGAACCCGAATGCCTCTGCCGCGTGGACCTCCACGTCGATCCCGTCGACCGCGGTGAGCTTGCCGAAGCGCTTCACCAGGCCACGGGCGCTGATCAGGGGTTCACCGTTGGGCACGTGGCGACGATAGCCCGGGGGTGCGACAAGACCGCACCGGTTATCGGCCGGCGCCGCCCGCCGCGGCCCGCCCCTCGGCCACGACCTGGCTGGTCAGCGCCTGGATGTCGGGGTTGGCGACATCGGTGTCAGGATCCGGGCGTACCGTCCAGCGCAGCCCGTCGACGCCGCTGACCCGCCGCGCGACGACCCACGCTCCCCCACCGCCGGGCAGCCGATGGTGCGCGCTGTACGCGATCGACCGGGTCACCCGGGTACGCACCTGATCGGGGACGCCGTCGGGGTCCAGCAGGGTGTGTACGGCCGGCGGCGCGTCCTGCACGACGGTGTACTCGCCGTGCTGAGCGACCTCACATCCGGGTACCAGCGCGAGCTGCCGGCCCGACCAGCTCGCCTTGTGAATCTCGTGCCAGCCCAGCCTGGTGCCGGCACCGGGCAGCCACACGCCACGGTTCGTCACCACCACGACCGCGTCCTCGGCGGCTCCGGCCCACGCCACGACCCGCTCGTCATGCTCCAGCGGTGGCCGCCGGTCGGCCGGCAACCTCCGCCGCCGCAACCAGCTCACAGTGTTTCCTGGTTCACTCGCTCCGCGCCGCCTTCAGGTGACGCCAACCCTGCACGCCACGCAGCGGGCTTCGCCCGGCGCGTCGCCTCAGTCCAGGCGCCACCGGCGGCGCTCCACTCGCTCACAACCCACCTACGGCTTGTTCGCGCAGCGCTCTGGCGTGCTGCTCCAGCGAGAACAGCTCCCCGGCCAGCGCGAGGTACTCATCCTTGTTCGTCACCGGGTTGAGCCGCTGCAGCCGTGACTTCAGCTCGACGATGCGCCGGTTGGCGGCCGGCAGCTGCAGCTTGGCGAGCACGATCTCGACGTACCGCGGATCGGGCTCCTCATCGCGCTGCAGCGGCTCGACGGCGAACTCCCCCACCAACGCCTTGGCCGCCAGATCGGCGCAGCAGTCGCGGACCTGCTCCACCCACACCACGCCCGCCGTCGCGGTCGCCGCACCGCCGGCCTCCGCGATCGCGGCGCGCACCACCGCGTGCAGCGGATCGGAGTACGCCTGACCGTCGATCGCGTCGAACATCGGCCCGGCCAGCACCGGCGCCTGCAACGCGAGCTTCAACGCCTCCCGCTCGACTATCCGCTGTGGACTATCCACAGTGGACATACGAGCTGGGGGCGGCGATGCGTCAGCGGGACGCCCGGACAGCACCGCCCGCTGGACCACCTCGATCTCCATACCGAGATCGCCGGACAGCTTCCGGACGTACTCCGGGCGCAGCGCCCTGTCCTTGATCTTCGCCACCAGTGGCGCCGTGGCCCGTAGCGCGAACACCCGACCCTCGGGCGTGTCGAGGTTGAACCGGGCGAGCACCGAGCGCAACGCGAAGGCCAGCAACGGCTCCCGGCGCGCCACGAGGTCCCGTACCGCCGCGTCGCCCTTTGCCAGGCGCAGCTCGCAGGGGTCCATGTTGTCGGGGCTGACCGCGATGAACGTCTGCGCCACGAAGCGCTGCTCGTCCTCGAATGCACGCAACGCCGCCTTCTGGCCCGCCGCGTCGCCGTCGAAGGTGAAGATGATCTCACCGGCATACATGTCCGTGTCCATCAACAACCGCCGCAGTACGCCGATGTGGTCGCCGCCGAACGCGGTGCCGCATGTCGCCACGGCGGTCGCCACGCCCGCCAGATGGCAGGCCATCACGTCGGTGTACCCCTCAACGATCACCGCGCGGCCTTGCCTGGCGATCTCGCGCTTGGCCCGGTCGATGCCGTAGAGCACGTGCGACTTCTTGTAGATCAGCGTCTCTGGCGTGTTGAGGTACTTCGGACCGTCGTCGTCGTCGAACAGCTTGCGGGCGCCGAACCCGATGACGTCGCCGGACAGCTCCCGGATCGGCCACAGCAGGCGGCGGCGGAACCGGTCGATCAGGCCGCCCGACCGCCCCTCCCGCGCCACACCCGCGCCGACCAGCTCCTGCGCGGTGAAGCCGAGCGCCCGCAGGTGTTTGGTGAGCGCATCCCAGGAGTCGGGGGCGAACCCGCAGCCGTAATGCTCGGCGGCCGCCTTGTCGAACCCGCGGGCGGCGAGGAACTCGCGCGCCGCGCGGCCCGCCGGGGTGGTCAGCTGCTCGGCGTAGAACCGCGCCGCCTCGACGTGCGCGGCGATGAGGCGCTGTTTCTGGCCGGTCTGGCGTACCGGCGCGGGCCCGGCCTCCACGTACTGCAGCTGGATCCCGGCCTTGCCGGCGAGGCGCTCGACGGCCTCCACGAACGTGAGGTGGTCGATGTCCATCACGAACTTCAGCGCGTCACCGCCCGCACCGCAGCCGTGGCAGAAGTAGACGTTGCGCGCCGGGGACACGTTGAAGGACGGGGTCTTCTCGTCGTGGAACGGACAGAGGCCCTTGACGTTGCCCCCGCCGGCCGGCTTCAGGGTGACGTGCTCGGAGATCACGTCGACGATCGAGGTGCGCTCGCGGACCAGCGCGATGTCCTCGTCCCTGATCTTGCCGGCCATCCGTCGCACCCCCTCGCTGCATATCCTGCCCCACCCCGCCGGCCAGCCCGGGTTACCCTCCACGGAGATCGTGTCCGGGAGGAGGCTGCCGTGACGGTACCGGGAGCGCCGGACGAGCCGCCACCGGGAGCGCCGGACGAGCCGGGCGGGCGACGGCCGACCCGGGCCCGGCGGCTCGTGCGCCGTGGCGCGGCGCTGCTCGCCCTGGTGTTGCTCGGCCTTGCCGGGCCGACCGCCTGGACCTACACGGTGTCGGCCGGTCACGTGTACACAGTGGACAATGCGCCCGACGCACCGGTGGCGATCGTGTTCGGCGCGCAGCTGAGCCCGGGCAGCACCCGACCCAAGCCGTTCCTGGCGGGCCGGCTGACCACGGCGGCCGAGCTGCTGCGCGCCGGCAAGGTACGGGCCCTGCTGGTTTCCGGCGACGCCAACGGCTCCTCAGGGGACGAGATCGCGGCGATGACGCGGTACCTGCTCGAGCTCGGCGTGCCAGCACCACGAATCGTCGCCGACCGGCACGGCGTGGACAGCTACGACACCTGCCGGCGCGCGCACGAGGTGTACGGGGTGACCCGAGCACTGCTGGTCAGCCAGCGCCTGCACCTGCCCCGCGCCGTCACGCTGTGCCGCGCTCGAGGGATCGATGCCGACGGGGTCGCCGCCCGCTGCGACAGCTGCCGGAACGTCACCCTGGCGGTCAACACCGGCCGTGAGGTGCTGGCGGGCTTCAAGGCGGTCTACGACGTGGTGAGCGGCCGTCCACCGGCCGTCTCGTCACCGCCGGACCCGGCCCTCATCGAAGCGGCTCAGCGCTAAGGGATTTTGGGGGGTGCGTGACCGGCGGGGCCGGGCCGGTCACGCACCCCCCAGTCGCCCACCGTCGCAGCCCCCTGGCAGTACGGCGGCGAGGACTCATCTGCGAAATATCGTCGCTCCGGCGTACCGGCGAGACATCCGCCAGCTTGCGCAGATTCCCCGGCCCGCTCCGACGGGCCGATCCCATCGAAATACGCCATGGCATCGACCACAGCGTTCGCATCTCCGCTAGTTGGCCGTTCTTTCGCCGCACATACCTCGCAACGCTAAGCGGGCAAGACCAACGGCGGCGCGCTGGCCGGCGCCGGCCCACCGGGAGGCGACTGTCGTGAGTGGACGATAGACGATGAGTATCTTGCATAACGGCGATGGCCCGATGCACTACAGCGACAACTCACATCGGTGGATCGCGCCACCCGATGTGGAGCAGAGCGTGTGGGAGGCGGGGCTTCGAGCCCACTTGGCGCTGCATCGTGTGACGCTTGGCGGCCCGGCGACGGTGGAGGAACAGCCGGAGCCACGACCGGTGTCCATTCAGCGGCAGCACAAGCCGGTGTACGCGCACCGTACGGTGGCGGCGGCACCGAAGCCGGCGGCGAACCGCCGGGCGGTGGTCCCTATCCAGCAGCTTCCACGTGCTGGGTGAGCTCGCGCCGGCTCGCCTCCCGGGCGATGTCGATCCGGGAGCCCAGGTTCAGCTTGGCCAGGATGTGCGACACGTGGGTCTGGACGGTGCGCCGGGACAGGAACAGGTGGTTGGCGATCTGCGGGTTGGACATCCCGCGGGAAACCAGCCCGACGACCTTCAGCTCGGTTGGCGTGAGGCTGCTCCAGCCTTGCCGCGACGCCCTGTGCCGCACATGCGGTCCGCGCCGGATCCCGTACGCCCGGAACTTCGCCTGAGTACGTGCCAGATCCCAGCCGGCGCCTAGCGAGCTGTAGAGCGAGAAGGCGTCGGTGAAGTGAGTTCGCGCACCTGCCAGGTCGCCGCAGTCGGCCTTGGCGACACCGGCTGCCTCCAGCGCCTGGGCTCGGGGCAACGGCCGGCCCGCCGCCCGGTAGTGGTCGGCCGCCCGCAACAGCTGCACCGGGTCGTTGTCGAGCAGGCCGCGGCAGTGTGGCGCGATCGCGCGCCGGTGCGGCACGTCGGAGGCTTCCGCCACCGCTTCGGCCCGGGTCACGAGCGTGTCCGCGGTCGTCTTGTCCCCCACCGCAACGGCGAGGCGGACCGCGTCGGCGACCAGGTCCGCGGTCACCTCGGTCTCCTCCACGGAGTCGGAAAGCCCTTCAAGGAGTACGGCGAGCGCGTCGGCCGGCGCGTCGGACTGCTCCCGGTGCAGGCTCTTGGCTAACGCGAGCGAACCGATGACGCGGCTGCCAAGCCGTTCGGCGTAGCGCTGGGCGTCCAGGAGGTGCCGCTCGGCATCGGAGTCGCCCCGGTGGAGCTGGATGGTCGCGGCGAGCCCGTGGTCATTGCACTCCACGGCCGGCTCCTTGGTCACGCCGACGGCGAGGTCGACCTCGGCGAGGGCGTCGTCCCACCGTCCGACATCGAAAAGCAGCTCGCCCAGGACGCTCTGCGCCTGCGTCAGCCGGACCACGTTTCCCGCGTCGTCGGCTAGCTGCCGTACCTGTTCCGCCGCGCTGATCGCGTCGTCGTACCGGTCCAGGTCGCCCAATGCGGCCGCCTGGTTGAGCTGGAGCAACAGGCGTAGGTCGGCGAGCGCCGGATCGCCCTCGGCGACGGCGAGCGCGCTCTCGTAGAGGGGCAACGCCTTGGCGGCGTCCCCGCGCATCCCCTGCGCGATCGTCATGACGAACAGCGCCCAACCGGTGGCCAAACGGTCGCCGGCCGCCTTCGCCTCCGCCAACGCCTCCTCCGCTACCTCACCCGCGGCATCGACCCGACCGAGCGCGCGGTACGTGCGTGCGGTGAGCACCAGCAACCGGGCCCGGTGCTTCGGCCCGATCCCGGGTGCGTCGATGGCGCGTCGCAGTGTCTTGAGCGACTCCTCGGACCGGCCGTCGAGCGCACGGCACTGGGTGAGCGTCCAGTGCAGGTCCACGAGGAGATCGGGGCGCGTCACGTGGGTCAGGGCGCTGGCGGCGACCTCGGCGGCGCCGGCCGGGTCGCCCACCCGGTAGAGCGCGTCGGCGAGCCGGCACGCCAGCACGTCGTGCGGCTCGGCGCCGGCCGGCACGGCTGACATCGCCCAGCGCAGCAGCGGGATCGCCACCCGCGGAGCCTGGCCGACCAGCTGCTGTCCGGCACCGGCCAACCATCCAGCCATCCACTCGTCGACCGGGCCGGCGCCCTCGGCGGTGTAGCTGGCTTGCGACTGCGGTCCTCGCAAGCTGCGGTCCTCGCGCTGCGCTGTGTCCATGGCGGGCAGCAGCTGCCGGGCCACCCGGTCGGCTGGCGCGCCGTCCTCGGCCAGCGCCCGGGCCGCGTCGCGGTGCCAGGCGGCGCGTACGGCGGCGGGCATCGCGTCGTACAGCGCCGCGCGGATCAACGGGTGCCGGAACGCCAGCTCCGGGCCGTTGTCGAGCAGCACCCCAAGGAGGATGGCCTCGTCGAGCACCGGCAGCAGGTCGTTGACCCGCCGGCCGGACACCACCGCCAGCTCGGAGACCGAGAACTCCAGCCCCAAGAGTGCCGCTATCCGCAAGACCTCGCGCACCGGCGCGGACAGGAACGCGAGGCGGTCGGCGATCGCCGCCGACAGGGAGCGCGGGGTACGGCCGCCGACGACCTCGATCCGGCCGTCCTCGACGGCCAGGGCGCGACCGCGGATGAGGGCGTCGACCAGCTCGGTCAGGTACAGCGGGTTACCAGCGGCGTCAGCGGCCAGCCGGAGCAGCCTTTCGCCCGGCTCCCCGCCGACGAGCCCGGCGACGAGCTCGGCGACCTCGGACTCGGAGAGGTGGTGCAGCGTCATCAGCCCGGCCGGGTCGATGGCCCGGCGCAGGGCGGCGAGGTCGTCGCGGCGTGGCACCGGTCGGCTCAGGCACACCAGCAGCAGCGGGATCTGGCGTACGGAGCGGATCAGCCGTCCGAGGGTCACGACCGTGGCGGGGTCCGCCCACTGGAGGTCGTCGACCACCAGCATCATCGGAGCCGCGGCGCAGTACTCGTCCACCAACGCCAGGAGCCGTTCCACGGCGGCCGCCACGACGTCGACCCGGTTGCCCGGCGCCGCGTCCGCCCGCAGGATCTCCGCGACGCTCGGCCGTCCGCGCTGTCGTACGCGCGTGTCGAGGGTCTCCAGGAGTGGCAGCAACGGGAATGCCTGGCTCAGCTCATCGCAGGTGGCCCAGTAGATCTCGCAGCCGGCCTCAATAGCGTCCGATGCCGTGGTGCGTATCAACGAGGACTTTCCAATACCCGGTTCGCCCTCGATCCAGATGGCGCGACCGTGGCCGGAGGCGAGTGCGTGGACCCAACCGCGTACGGTGTCGGCTTCGAGTCGCCGACAAACGGGAGAAACGGCAAGAAGCGCGCCGGCCACGGGACAATCCTCACCTCGGCTCGCCGGTAATAGATCGCCTGGAACGACGAAAGGCGCAGCGGTGATCAATTACTTCACCCGCTCGCGCCTCGGGCACACCTATCACCGGTGATCAGTTCACCGGAAATTCATCAAGCTTCTGCGCAGCGTTAACCTACGATGCCGGACTGAGCCTCACCGTTTAATCACCACCTGGCCAGGTGTCCATTGAAGGCAACCGGCTGGCAGGAGCATGCGATGCGAACCAAGCGCAGCGTTACTAGCTTCTTGGTGCGGGCAATGGCCATAAGCACCCTCACGACCGGCTTAGCGGTCGTGGTACCCGACACCTACTTCGATATGGGCAACCCTGCGACGACTCGCACCAGTGTTGTTGTCGACTCGTCTACCACCACCCCTGGCGTGACCCCCAACACGTACTTCGACATGTAACGCCGCTGACCCTCACACGAAGGGCTAGCAACCCGCGATCTGCAAGATGCAGTTTAGAAGTAAACGCTATGGGCGTCAATGGCGCGAGACCTCGGTCAGCTGCCGTTTGAACAGCTCAACCATGACGCTCAGCACTTCGCCAGGCTCAGCCGATATTAGCCACGGAGACATCCGCCACCTGGCTGATTTCCCGTACGCGATATCGGTGCGACCGCCGATCAGCGCCACGACGCAAGATCGGCGACCGAGATGCCGGCCGACCCGCTGATCGAGGCGACCAGGCTCAGCCGGCCATCGGTGACGCGCCAGGCCAGCAGGTTTGGCGAGTCGACATCGCCGGCCTGAACGAGCACGGTGGTCGGGTCGAGCCAGCCCAGCACGGTGGGCGGTGACAAGGCGCCACTGTCCCCCGTCCGGATCAAGGCCCGGCCGGCGGCACCGGTGGAGACGTTGACGAACACCGTCGCGAAGCGAACGGGGCCCTTGGGCGGAGGCAGCCACAGGTCGGTCGCGTACCCGTCGCGGACCGCGTTGGCACCGATCAGCCAGCCTGGTCCCTGCCATGCGCCCAGCCAGTCCAGGCTCAGCCCGTCGCTGCCCTGGTCGGCGCCGAGGAAGGTCTCGTCCGGCCGCCCGCCGCGCCAGTGGCGCACCTGGGCCGGCGAGGTGACCGGCTGGCCGGCGAACCGCAGCTCGAACACGTCCTCACCACCGGAGGGACCCACGCGGTCCTGGATGGCCAGCGGGGCTTCCGGCTCGTACGGCTGCCGCGCCAGCGCGCCGGTCATCAGGTCCAGGGTCGCCGCCGATGCCGGACCCGAGATCAGCAGCGTGCCGGGCGACAACCAAACCAGCGCGGTGGTCGGCCCATCGGTGCGGTAAGACCGGACCGTACCGGTACCGATCTCGACCACGGTCACCGAACCGTTGCCCAGGAACGCCGCGCTCGTGCCCTCCGGCGACAGCGATGTCGGGACCAGCGCCGGTCGCGCTTCGCCCGTGGGGAGTCGCACGTCGGGCAGCTGCAGCCCGTCGAGCCGGCGCAGCTCACCGTCCTCGCCCAGCACCAGCAGGGTCGCTGGGTCGCGCAGGAACAACGCGAGGGCACGGCGTACCGGACGCTCAGCAAGGCGCTTGATCCCCCCGACCGGCGTGAGGTTGACCGATCGAGGCAGCGGTGTGGCTCGCACCGGGAGCCTCGTCTGGCTCCACGGTGGCGGCATCAGATCGATCATCGGCAGCGGGCTGGACGACCGGAGCTCGCCCGCGGGAGGGCCCGGCGGCTGCTTTCGTGCGTACGGAAACGCGGTGACCAGGACCACGACGGCGATCGCGGTGGCGGCCGCCCGGCACAGCCGGCGTCGGCGGGCGCGTCGGCCGTTGGCCCACGCGATCGCCGCCAGGTCGCGAGACGGTGCCTGGTCGCCGAGCCGTACCTCGATCGCGTGCGGGCCGGGTCGGACCGCGGCTCGGCTGGCGAGCCGGTCGAGCACCCGCTCCGCCCGCTCGATCCGCCGCAGCCCCGAGCCGAGCCAGCCCAGCCACAGCCACCGCGCGGCGACCTCGGACAGCAGCTCGGTCAGCACCCGGTCGGCGTCGCTGCCGACCCACAATGCACCGCGCAACGGCCCGGACTGCCGCTCGGCAAAGGCGCGGAACTCAGCCGGCGGACCGACGGCGCCGCGCGGACCTGGGGCGCCGTACTGGGCGGCGGCGCCATGCGGGCTGCCGCCGCGCTGGCTACGGCCGGGCGACATACCGCCATCGTGGCAACCGCAGCCCGTGCGGGAAAGGCGCTACCGCTCCCGGAAGCCTTCGAGGAACCGGCGGAAGAAGCCGCCCTCCCGGGGCAGCGCGGGCGCCGGTGGCGGCGGGCTGCGGCGCTGCCGGGCGACGGGCTGGTCATAGTCGGTACGCGCGATCGCCTCGACGACCTGCGCCTCGTCGAAGCTGTCCGAGCCTTCGATGTGGGGCACGAACCCGACGAGAACGCCGTTGCGCATGACCTGAGCCTCCAGCCCGGCGGTGCCGTCGGTGTCCCAGACGGCTTCCCGCCCGTCGAAGAGCACCACCCTGATCCCGAACTGGTTCACCCCCGGCCTGGCCACGTGGGCGGGCACGCCGCGCTCGCGCAGCGCGTCGACGACCCGTCGAGCTCGCTTCTCGTCCATCGTCAACAAACCTAGCGCAACCGCTGCCCGCACCGGCTGCGCAAACACGCCCTTCCGGCGGCGGTTCGCCCGGTGCTGTACTGGCGCTACCCGATGAAAAGAGGCCGACATGAATATCTACTTCCGTCGTTGCCTGGCCGCCGCCGTCATCGGCCTCGCCGCCGCCCTGGCGCCGGCCGGTGCACCGGTCACCGGCGGGATCACCATCGGTGCCAACGAGGAAGAGCTCGAGGCGATGGCCGAGCACGAGGACGGCGAGGCGGGCCCCGCAGGTGCCGACCAGTGGTTCGTGGCGCAGCGCACCTTCCCGTCCGCCTCTGTCGACATAGGACAGTCCCACCGCGCCGCCCTGGCACAGGCGGGCCAGCTGTCCACCGGTGTCAGCGCCGCCGCGGCCTGGCAGAGCCTCGGGCCCGCCAACATCGGCGGCCGGGTCACCGACCTCGCGGTCGACCCCACCCGCACCGACACCGTGTACGCCGGTGCGGCCACCGGTGGCGTCTGGAAGAGCGTCGACGCCGGGCGTACCTTCGTCTCCGCCTGGAACGCGGCGCTTGCCCCGTCGATCGGGGCGTTGGCCATCACCGGCTCAGGCGTGCTGTACGCCGGCACGGGAGAGGGCAACCCGGGCGGCGGCAGCGTGACGTTCCCCGGCAACGGGGTCTACCGCAGCGCCGACGGCGGCGCGACGTGGACCTCGGTCGGGCTCGCCGGAACCGACCGGATCGGGCGGTTGGCCATCGACCCGACCAACGCCAACCGGACCTTCGCCGCGGCGGCCGGCAGCCTGTTCGTGCCCGGCGGCCCGCGCGGCCTCTACCGGACCACGAACGGGGGCGCGACGTGGCAGCTGGTGCTGGCCGGATCCACCGCGACCACCGGCGCGATCGACGTCGCCATCGACCCGGCCACCCCCAGCCGGGTGTACGCCGCCATGTGGGACCACCAGCGCCGTCCCGAGGGCCGGATCTACGGCGGTACCGGCTCTGGCATCTACCGCAGCACCGACGGCGGCACCACCTGGACCCGGCTCGGCGGCGGGCTGCCCTCGGCGAGCAGCAACCTCGGGCGGATGGGCATCGCCGTGGCGCGCAGCAACCCCAACCGGCTCTACGCCATCGCCGCGAACACCGCGGGCAACTTCCTGGGCTTCTGGACCTCGACCAACGCCGGTAGCAGCTGGACCCGCATCACCAACACGACATTCCTGTCCGACTCGCAGTCCACGTACGGCTGGTGGTTCGGCCGGATCTGGATCGACCCCGCGGCTTCCCGGCACGTGTGGGTGGCCGGCGTACCGATGGTGGAGTCCCTCGACGCCGGGGCGACCTGGCGGCGCAGCTTCGCGTTCCACGCCGACCAGCACGCGATGGCCTGGGACGCCCGCAGCGCCGGCCGGGTCTACCTCGGCAACGACGGCGGGATGTACCGCTCCCAGCAGAACGGCTCGCTGACCGGCACCTGGACCAAGTCGACGCAGCAGCCGATCAACCAGTTCTACACGGTCGCGGTGTCCCGGCAGGACATCTCACGGATCACCGGCGGCGCCCAGGACAACGGCTCGCTGCGCTCCTGGGGTACTCCTTCGTGGAACGCCATCGGCGGCGGCGACGGTACGACGAACCTGATCGACCCGACCAACCAGAACAAGCTCTACGCATGCTCGCAGTTCGGCGCCTGCAGCCGCTCGACGGACGGCGGCAGCTCCTTCACCGGGTTCGGGACCACCGTCTCCGACCGGCGCAACTGGATCACGCCGGTGGTCTTCGATCCCAGCAACCCGGCGATCATGTACTACGGCGGGAACCGGCTCAACCGTTCGACCAACTCGGCCGCGTCCTGGACAGTGATCAGCCCGGACCTCAGCCGCGGCATCCCGGGCATCGGCGGCGCGCCGTTCGGCACGATCACCGCGGTCGCGGTGGCGCGCACCGATGGGCGGGTGATCTACGCCGGTACGGACGACGGCCGCGTCTGGATAACGAAGAACACCGGGGGTACCTGGACCGAGATCACCGCCGGCCTCCCCACCCGCTGGATCACCCGGCTGGCGGTCGATCCGGGCAACGCCCTCGTTGCGTACGTGATGGTGTCCGGCTACCGCAGCGGCGACCCGAAGGCGCACGTCTTCCGGACCACCAACGGCGGAGCGGCCTGGCAGGACATCTCCGCGAACCTGCCGGACGCCCCGGTCAACGACATTGTTCTGGACCCGCGCAACGCGGCCGTGCTCTACGTGGCCACCGATGTCGGCGTCTTCACCTCCACCGTGGGGACCGGGCAGTGGTCACCGGTCGGTACCGGCCTGCCCGCGGTACCGGTCGCGGACCTCGAAGCCACGTCGGGCGCCACGACCCTGCTGACCGCCGCGACCTACGGTCTCGGCATGTACCGCATCGCTGTGCCCTGACCGACCGGCGGGCCGCTCCACCGCCGCTCCACCGCCGGGTGGAACGGCCCGCCGCCGTCGTTGCCCCGTCAGGTGACGTGGATGATCCGGTCGTCACCGGGGCGCGGTGTGCCGTTGGCGTCCCGGTTGGACGTGCTCATCCAGTACCCGCCACCGGGCGCCCGCTCGACCGTACGTACCCGGCCGTACTGGGTGTGGTGCACCGTCTGCCCGGTCACGCTGTCGCCGCTGATCCGCAGCTGGATGATCTTCTGGCCACGCAGGCAGGCGATCAGGATGTTGTCGTTGATGATGGTGATGCCGCTCGGCGAGGCGAAGGCCACGGGCCACGTGCGCTTCGGCGCGACGCAGGGTGGCGCGAACCTGCAGCCGCCCCAGCCGTAGTTGCGGCCGTTCATGATGAGGTTCAGCTCGTCGACCGTGCTCGGACCGAACTCGCTGGCCCACAGCCGGCCCCGGGAGTCCCAGGCGATGCCCTGGACGTTGCGGTGGCCCATGCTGAAGACCACGCCGCCCAGCCGGTTCGGCGGGTTCGTCGGCGGCCGCCCGTCCTGCGTCATCCGCAGGATCTTCCCGTTGAGGCTGCGCGGGTTCTGCGAGTTGCGGCCCTCGGTCTGCGCGTCGCCGGTGGTGGCGTACAGGTTGCCGTCCGGGCCGAACCGCAGCCGGCCTCCATTGTGGAAGGTGGACCTCGTGATGCCGCCCAGGATCTGGGTGACGTCCCCGGCGCCGAACCGGTGGCTCCGCACGCGGATCCGCACGATCCGGTTGCCGGAGCTGACCGTCTGGTAGGCGAACAGCCGGCCGTCGGCCGGGTTGAACCCCGGCGCGACAGCTAGGCCGAGCAGTCCGCCTTCACCCCCGAACGCGGTCCCGGGCACCGTACCGACCACCGATCTGGCGCCGGACTGGGTAATCCGGAGGATCCGGCCGGTGTCGCGCTCGGCGACGTAGGCCGACCGGTCGGGCAGGAACGTGATCCCCCAAGGGATGTCGATGCCGGTGCGGACCGTCCGGTCAGCCAGGATGCCGATGCCGCCGGTCCCGGCCGACGCGCTGGTCATCCCGATGGCGGCAAGCGCGCCGATCGCTACGGCTGCGCCGCTGACCATGAGAGTACGTCGAAGACTTCGCGCCATTTCTCCCTCTTCTCTCTGGCGGACATGCCTGAGGTCCAGTCCCGGTCCCGGCCCATGGAAATGCCCGGACCCGGCTCCTCAGAGAGGTCGCTCCGGAAAGGCGGAGGACCCGTCGCACCGCGGTCGACCGCGGCGACGCAATGTTTTGGCGCGCGCCAGAATCGATGTCGATCGATCTCAAACTACCCCGATCCCATCAATCGGTTCGGTAGTTGTCAATACGTTCCGCTGCGTGGCAGAAAGCCGTAACGCCGGCCGGGTCAGGGTTGTGGCGGCGGTGCCCGGTCAGGTCGAGGTGAGGCCGCCGGGCGGGGGCCAGGCGAGGACCCGGGCCAGCATCCGCAGGGCGAGCGACGAGGGTACGAGCGGCAGCAGGCGATCGCGCACCGCAACAGCGGGCGGCCAGGACCACTGGCCGACGGCGCCCATCTGGCGGGACCGCTTGACGATGTCCTGGGTACGGGGCCGGCGCAGCCGGTCGAACCGGGAGAGCGCGCCGGCCACGTCGGGTTCCTCGGCGAGCACCGCACCGAGCGTCGCCGCGTCCTCCAGCGCCTGGCAGGCGCCCTGCCCGAGGTTGGGCGTCATGGCATGTGCGGCATCGCCCAGCAGGGCCACCCGGCCGCGGGCGAACGACGGCAGGTCGGGCAGCTCGTACAGGTCGTGGCGGAGCACCTGGGTACCGACGGCCGCGCCCACCAAAGCGGGGATCGGGTCGTGCCAGTCGCCGAACCGGCTCCGCAGCTCCACCGCCTCCCCGGCCGGCGCGGTCGCTCCGGCCGGGGTGTTAGCGGTCGCGTAGCAGTAGACCCGGTGGTCGGGCAGCGTGGCGTGGCCGAACCGGGTCCCCGTACCCCAGGTCTCGCCGCCGCCATCCGGACCGTCCGGCAGCGGTGGGGCGACCCAACGCCACGCGGTATAGCCGGCGTAGCGGGGCGCGGGCGCGTCCGGCCAGACCAGCCGGCGTACCGTGCTGCGCAGCCCGTCCGCGCCGATCACCAGGTCAGCGCTTGCCTGGCCGCCGGAGTGGGTCACGGTCACCGCGTCGCCGCCGGCCGCCACGCCGGTCACCTCGGCACCGGCGACAAGGGCCTCCGGCGGTACCCGGTCCAGGAGGGCGGCCAGCAGGTCCGCCCGGTGCATCATGATCACCGGCCCGTACCGCCGGGTCACCTCGGCCGCGTCGGTACGCGTCAACCACCGCCCCGTCCGGTGCTGGATGCCGCCGGTCACCTCGGCCGCGTCGGTACGCGTCAACCACCGCCCCGTCCGGTGCTGGATGCCGCCGGTCACCTCGGCGTCGCCCAACGCCCGGACCTGCTCACCGAGCCCGCCGGCGATCAGGTCCAGCGCGCGCAACGCGTTGGACCACAGCGAGATGCCCGCCCCGACCTCGGTGAGCTCGGGTGCCCGCTCGAAGACCCGGACCCGCCAGCCACGGCTGCAAAGCGCTATCGCGGTGGCGAGGCCACCGATGCCGCCCCCCACGACGACGGCGCTGCGCTGCGGCACGACGGACCCTGGCCCGGTGCCCTGTCAGCCGACCAGGTCGCCGAGTGGCACTGCCGGATCGGCCAGCCGGTCCAGGTCGACCGCGCGGCCCGCGTACCCGGCTCGGACCAGCGCCTGGATCTGGTCGGTGACGTCCCAGACGTTGATGTTCATGCCCGCCAGCACACGTGCGTCGCGCACCCAGAACGCGATGACCTCTGGCGCCTTACCGTCCACGATGGACGGGTCGCCGCGGAACACCACGCGGTCGTAGCCGCCCGGCTCCGCGTAGCCGGAGTACTCGGCGCCGAGGTCGTACTGGTCGGTGAAGAAGAACGGCACGCGGTCGTAGACCACCTCCTGCCCGAGCAGCGCCCGCGCGGCCGCCTTGCCGCCGTTGAGCGCGTTGGCCCAGTGCTCCACCCGGACCCGGCGGCCCAGCAACGGGTTCTCGGAGTTGGCCACGTCACCGCACGCGTAGATATGCGGGTCCGAGGTGCGCAGCCCGGCATCGGTCACGACCCCGTTGTCCACGGCCAGCCCGGCCACCTCCGCCAGCTCGGTCGCGGGCCGGATGCCCACGCCGATGATGGCCAGGTCAGCAGGAACCTCCGTGCCGTCGTCGAGCACCACGGTCGTGAGGTGTCCTCCGTCGCCGCGCAGCTCGCGTACTCCTGTGCCGAACCGGAAGTCCACGCCATGCGCCCGATGCAGGTCGGCGAAGATCTGCGCCACCTCGTCGCCGAGCACCCGGCGCAGCGGCAGCTGGTCGATCTCGACGACCGTCACTGTCGCACCGTGCTCGCGGGCGGCCGCGGCCGTCTCCAGGCCGATCCAACCGGCGCCGACCACCACGACCCGGACGCCGTCGCGCAGGCGCTCTTTCAGCGCGTCCGACTCGTCGAAGGTACGCAGATAGCGCACCCCGGTCAGCTCGCCACCCGGCACGTCGAGCCGGCGTACCCGCGAACCCGTGGCGAGCAGCAGCTTGTCGTAGCGCAGCGGCTCGTAGCCGTCGAGGGTGACCGTGCGGGTGGCGGTGTCCAGGTTGGTGGCCCGCGCGGCGAGCATCAGCTCCACGCCGTTGTCGGCGTACCAGCTCGCCTCGTGGACGAACGCCTTCTCCCGCTCGTCCTTGCCCAGCAGGTACCCCTTGGACAGCGGTGGCCGCTCGTACGGCCGCTCGGTCTCCTCACCCACCAGGACGATCCGGCCGGTGAACCCTTCGGACCGCAGCGTCTCCGCGGCCTTGGCTCCGGCGAGGCTGGCACCGATGATCACAAATGTACGTTCGTCCGGCATTCGATGCTCCTCCGTTCAACCAGTCAGGCGGCTGTGCCAGGCGACCGCGGCGGGGTCGGTGAGGCTGGCCACCTGGTCGATGACGACTCGCAGGCGGGACGCGTCGTCGGGCGCGGCACGCCACAGCGGGGCGAACACGGGGTCCAGCGCGTCCGGTGCCCGCACGGTCAGCACGGCCACCAGATCCCGCAGGATGTCCCGCTGGCGCTCGTACCAGGCCTGGGCGCCGGTGCGGCGCATCACGTACCGCAGGGCGATCCCCTTGAGCAGGGCGCACTGCGCGCGTACCTGCCTGGGCACCACCAGGTCGGCGGCGTACCTGCGCAGCGGCGCCGGACCGAACGCGGACCTCGTCGCCGCCACCGCGGTGGCCACAAACCGTCCAGTGAGGACACTGGTGACGCCCTTGAGCGTGGCCTGCGCCCCGTGGCTGCCGTCGTAGCTGTCCAGCGGTGCGAAGAGCGCGTCGTCGAGCAGGTCGGTGAGGACCGTTTCCAGGTCGGCGGCCGACTCGGCGGAGTAGACGGCCGCCACGTCCGCGCAGAGCGCGGCGCGCTCGTCCGGGTCCTTCCGCAGCGGGGCGAGCAGCACGTAGCCGCCGTGGATGCCGTCCTCGACGTCGTGCACCGAGTAGGCCACGTCGTCGGCCCAGTCCATCACCTGCGCCTCAAGGCAGCGCCGCGCCTGCGGTGCGCCGGCGCGCAGCCAGCCGAAGACCTCGGCGTCGTCGGCGTACACCCCGAACTTGCGCTCGCCCGGGCGCCGCGGCCACGGGTACTTGGAGACAGCGTCCAGGCAGGCGCGGGTCAGGTTGAGCCCGGCCGACCGTCCGTCCGGGCCGACCACCTTGGCCTCCAGCCGGGTCAGCACCCGCAGGGTCTGCGCGTTGCCCTCGAACCCGCCGCACGAGGCGGCCAGGCCGTCGAGCACATCCTCGCCGTTGTGTCCGAAGGGCGGGTGCCCGAGGTCGTGGGCGAGGCCGGCGGTGTCGACCACGTCGGGGTCACAGCCGAGGCTGGCACCCATCTCCCGGGCGATCTGCGCGACCTCCAGCGAATGCGTCAACCGGGTACGAATAAACCCGTCCGATCCCACTCTGCCAATCTGGCCGGCTCCGGCGCCGGCGGTATGCACCTGGGTCTTGGACGCCAGCCGGCGGAACCCCGCCGAGTGCAGCACCCGCGCCCGGTCGCGCTGGTACGGCGTCCGCTCCCGCTCCGCCTCGCCGAGCACGGCGTCCTTGGGCGGCTCGGCGACGTAGCGCTCGGCGTCCGCGTCGATCACCGGTCGAGCTTATCCATCGGCGGCGGCCGACACCGGCGGAGCCGTCGAAGCCGGCGGATCAGTCGAAGCCGGCGGATCTGTCGAAGCCGGCGGATCAGTGGGCTCCGGTGGCGCTGTCGATCCCGGCGGCGCGTTGGCTGGTGGTTCGCCGGCGACCGGTGCGTTCATGGCGTCGATCGCCGGGGAGAGCAGCACTTTGATGGCGGCCGCGACCGGGATCGCCATGAGCGCGCCGGGCACGCCGAGCACGGTGCCGCCGATCAGCGCCGCGAGCAGGACCGCGACCGACGACATGTCGACGGTGTTGCGCAGCACCCGGGGCGCGATGAGGTAGTTCTCCAGCTGCTGGTACACCACGAAGAACACCAGCACGAGCACCGCGGTCGGCCACAGGTCCTTGGTGACCAACGCGACGAGCACGCAGATCGCGGCGCCAAGCGTGGCGCCGACAAACGGGATCAGGTCGGTGATGGCGACCGCGACCGCGAGCGGTAGCGCGTACGGCACCTTCAGCAGGACGAGCACGATGAACGTGGACACCCCGGCGAAGACCGAGATGATGATGTTGCCGATCATGTAGCCGCCGACTTTGTCCACGACCACGTTGACGATCTCGGCCGCCCGCGGCCGGTGCTGTCGCGGGAAGAGCCGGACGAACCCGCGGCGCAGCCGCGGCAGGTCGGCCATGAAGTAGATGGTCAGCACGAGCACGGTCAGCGTGGACAGCAGCGCGCCCAGGAACCGCTGGACGAAGCCGAGCGCGTTGGCCCCTACCCGACTCGGAATGCTCGCCGCCAAGGCGCTCAACCGGTCGGTCAGGTTGAACCGGTCGCTCAGCTCCCGGTACGTGCGGAACCGCTCCGGAAGCTGCTCGATGAACCGCGGCAGGTCCTTGGTGAGCCGGCTGGCCTGGCCGGCTAAAGGCGGCACCACCGAGACGAAGAAGGCGGTCACCACGATCAGGAGCAGGATGATGATCAACGTGACCGCGACCGACCGGCGGACCCCGTGCCGGATCAGCCACCGTACGGCCGGGTCCAGGCTCACCGCGATGAACAAGGCGATCACCACGAGGACCAGGATGTTGCGCACCGCGTAGAGGCCGCTGAAGACCAGGCCGACGACGAAGACCCCGACGGTGGCCGCCACGGCCCACCGGAAGACCAGCCCTGGCGTGACGGCCGCCATCACCGCCCGCGTGGTGTCGTGCGCGAGCGCCGCGTTGCCGGCAGGCGCGCTGGGGCCTGCCTCGCCCGGCTCGGCGGCTGGCTCGGCGGCTGGCGCGGTCTGCGCGGCTTGATCCGGGTCCTCGGGCCTGGCATGCCGGCCGTCGCCCGGCGGTCGTCCGTCGGCAGTCGTCATGGGTCAATCCTGAGCCTTGGTCACTGTTCACGCGCGCGTAGCACGCAGAACTCGTTACCCTCCGGGTCGGCGAGGACCACCCAGCTCACCTCGTCGCCCTGCCCGACGTCGACCCGCCGGGCACCCATGTTGACCAGCCGCTCGACCTCCGCTTCCTGGTCGTCGGGGTTGAGGTCGATGTGCAGCCGGTTCTTGACGGTCTTCGCCTCCGGCACCGGCACGAAGATCAGGCCGGGGTAGGTCTTCTCGTCACGGCTGATGACGACCTCGTCGGACGCCTCGTAGAGCAGCCGGTAGTCGAGCACCTCGGCCCACCACCGGGCGAGCCGGGCCGGGTCGGTCGCGTCGACGACCAACGTGTACCAGCGGCTGCCCATGAGAACCTCCTCGTGTGCGTCGGCCCACCCTACGCCGCCGGCTGATCTCGTGTCGGCCGGGTGACCAACCGGTGACCAACCGGCAAACCGGCGGCCAGGCGCGCCTCACCGCCGGTTGCGTCAGTGTCCGATGTGGACGTCGCTAGCGGCTGTCCGAGCCCCCGCCACCGCCCGCGGCCGCGGCGCGGCCGGCCTCCAGCCGGGCCACCGGCACGCGGAAGGGGGAGCAGGACACGTAGTCCAGCCCGGCCTCGTGGAAGAAGTGGACCGAGTCCGGGTCGCCGCCGTGCTCGCCGCAGACGCCGATCTTCAGCCCGGGCCGGGCCTGCCGGCCCTCGTCCACGGCGACGCGGACCAGCCGGCCGATACCGTCGCGGTCGATGGACTCGAACGGTGAGACGCCGAAGATGCCCAGGTCCAGGTACCGGGAGAAGAATGAGCCCTCGACGTCGTCACGGGAGAAGCCCCAGCCCATCTGGGTCAGGTCGTTGGTGCCGAACGAGAAGAACTCGGCGGCGCCCGCGATCTGCCCGGCGGTCAGCGCCGCCCGCGGTACCTCGATCATCGTGCCGATCAGGGACGGTACGTTCGTGCCCGTCTCCTCGGCCACGGCGGCGAGGACCTGCTCGGCCTCCGCGCGTACCGTCTCCAGCTCCTGCACGGCGCCGACCAGCGGAACCATGATCTCCGGACGTGGGTCGCCGCCCTCTGCCGCGCACCGCGCCGCAGCCTCGGCGATCGCGCGTACCTGCATGGCGAACAGCCCCGGGATCACCAGGCCGAGGCGCACCCCGCGCAGACCCAGCATCGGGTTCTGCTCGTGCATCCGGCGCACCGCCGCGAGGAGCGTCTTGTCGCGTCCGGGGTCCTCGCCGCGCGCCTCCGCGGTCGCCACCGACGCGACCAGGTCCTCCATGGGCGGCAGGAACTCGTGCAGCGGCGGGTCGATCAGGCGGACCGTCACCGGCAGCCCGTCCATGGCGCGGAAGATCTCGACGAAGTCCTCGCGCTGGAGCGGTAGCAGCGCGTCCAGCGCGGCCTGCCGCTCGTCGCCGGTCTGCGCCAGGATCAGCCGCTCGACCAGCTCGCGGCGGTCGCCGAGGAACATGTGCTCGGTGCGGCACAGGCCGATCCCCTCGGCGCCGAAGCGCCGGGCGCGCGCGGAGTCCTCGCCGGTGTCGGCGTTCGTGCGTACGCCCAGCCGCCGCTTGGCGTCGGCGTGCGTGACGAGCCGGTGTACGGCCGCGACCAGCGCATCGGCGTCGGGCTTGAGGGTGCCCTCGAAGTACTGCACGACCGGCGAAGGCTGCACCGGCATCTCGCCGAGGTACACCTTGCCGCTGGTGCCGTCGATCGACAGCACGTCACCTTCCCGGACCACCTGACCGTCCACTGTGAACTGTCGCGCGCGGACGTCCACGTCGAGCCCCTCGGCGCCGCAGACACAGGTCTTGCCCATCCCCCGCGCCACCACGGCCGCGTGGCTGGTCTTGCCGCCCCGGCTGGTCAGGATCCCCTGTGCGGCGATCATGCCGGGCAGGTCGTCGGGGTTGGTCTCGCGGCGTACCAGGATGACCTTCTCGCCGGCCGCGGCCTGCTCCGCCGCGCGGTGGGCGTCGAAGACGGCCTTGCCGACCGCGGCGCCGGGCGACGCGGCGATGCCCCGGGCGATCTGGGTGCCGTCGGCGGACAGGTCGAACGTCGGGAACATCAGCTGGGCGAGCTGGGCTCCCGAGACCCGGGCCAGCGCCTCGTCCAGGTCGATCATGCGTTCATCGACGAGCTGGGTGGCGATGACGAACGCGGCGGCCGCGGTCCGCTTGCCGACGCGGGTCTGCAGCATCCAGAGCTTGCCGCGCTCGATGGTGAACTCGATGTCGCACAGGTCCTTGTAGTGCGCTTCGAGCTTGGCCATGATCGCCATCAGCTCGTCGTAGCTTTTCTTGTCCAGCCGCTCCAGGTCCTGCAACGGCACGGTGTTGCGGATGCCGGCGACCACGTCCTCGCCCTGCGCGTTGGACAGGTAGTCGCCGTAGACGCCCTGCGCGCCACTGCCGGGGTCGCGGGTGAACGCCACGCCCGTGCCCGAGTCGGGGCCCAGGTTGCCGAAGACCATCGTCACCACGTTGACGGCGGTGCCGAGGTCGGCCGGGATCCGCTCCTGGCGCCGGTAGAGCACCGCGCGGTCGGCGTTCCACGAGTCGAAGACCGCGCGCACGGCCAGGTCGAGCTGCTCGCGCGGGTCCTGCGGGAAGTCGCGGTTGGTGCGCTCGGAGAAGATCTTCTTGTACGTGTCGACGAGGTTGCGCAGGTCGTTCGCGTCGAGGTCGAGGTCGTTCGTGGTGCCCTTGGCGCGCTTGGCGTCGTCGATGGCGTGCTCGAACGCCTCGCCCGGGACGCCGCAGACGGTCTTGCCGAACATCTGGATGAGCCGGCGGTAGGAGTCCCACGCGAAGCGCTCGTTGCCGCCGGCCTGGTTGGCCAGACCGCCGACACTGGCGTCGGTGAGCCCGACGTTGAGCACCGTCTCCATCATGCCCGGCATGGAGAACTTAGCGCCGGAACGCACCGAGACCAGCAGCGGGTCCTCAGGGTCGCCGAGGCGCTTGCCCATCGTGGCTTCCAGCGCCGCCAGGTGTTCGGCGATCTCGTTCGACAGGCTCTCCGGCTCGCCGCCCGTGGTCAGGTACACCCGACACGCCTCGGTGGTGATGATGAAGCCGGGCGGTACCGGTAGGCCGAGGTTGGTCATCTCGGCGAGGTTCGCTCCCTTGCCGCCGAGCAGATCCTTGAGATCCTTGTTGCCCTCGGAAAAGTCGTACACGTACTTGGTCGCGGGCTGCTGCGCCACGATCGCCCTCCTGATACCGCCGCTCGTCGTGATACGGGTCCGATTGTTCCGGACCCGGTGCGCGGCGTCACAGCCGGGTACCGGTCCCGCGCCTGGCAATGCTTTCAACACCTCCCGCCAGCAGGCGCGCCTCCGCCGGTAGGCTTTCGTTTCTTTCGAATTGCGGTAGACTCGAGCCTGACGAAGTGAGTGCGCCATGGCGACGGCAGTTACCGAACGCACCATCTTGCCGCCTGAGGAGTCCCTCGATGACCTGGTCGAGCTGGTCCACCGGATCACCCGGGAGGGACCGGCCGAACTCGTCGGACCGGACGGCGCGCGGATGCAGCTGCCAACCGCGGTGTACCAGGTACTCCAGCTTGTCGTGCTCGCCATGGCACGTGGCCAGGCGGTGACCATCGCACCGCACAACCAGCGACTCACCACCCAGGAAGCCGCCGACATTCTCGGAGTGTCCCGTCCCACGCTGGTCAAGATGCTCGACGACGGCCTAATCCCGTACGCCCAACCAGGTCGACATCGTCGGGTGCTCCTGCGGGACGTGCTCGCCTTCCAGGAACAGCGGCGGATGACGCGCGAGGCGGCCTTGGACGAGATGGTCGGCATCTCCGAAGAGGCTGATGCGTACCGTAAGACCGCCAAGCCAGTACGAACCAGGTGAGCGGTTGTGAGCGTTCCTGCCGTCCTCGACACCTGCGTGCTCTACCCCATGTACCTACGCCGAGCGCTGGTACGCGAAGGCGCCGCGTCGTCCGATCAAGCCGAACGGATCATCACGCTTATGCGCGTTCACTTCCCGGAGTCCGAGGTCGCCGGATACGAATCGCTGACGGTGACCATGACCTGCCACCCGAAGGACAGGCATGTGCTCGCCGCTGCAGTCAAGGCTGGCTCGGCGCTGCTGGTTACGGACAACAACGACGACTTCCCACCGGAGTCGACCGAGCCGTATGGGGTCGAAGTACTGACTAGCGACCAGTTCCTTCTTGAGCTCCTCGACGCCTCACCCGCGACGGTGATCCGTACCTTGGGCCGGCAGGCCGAGCGATACAAGCGCGACCCGAAGACGCTCGATGGCCTCCTAACCTCGTTGAGCCGAGCGGGAGTCCGGAACTTCGCCGACGAGGTACGCAGACTGATTCCCTGACGACAGCGCTCAGCCGCCCGAGTCGGGCAGCTCGGCACCTTCGGGTACCGCCTCGTCATCGCGGCTGTCCAGCCAGCCCTCGGGCAGGAACACCTTGCCCGGGGCGTTCGTGCGCCCGCGAGGCTGCCCTAGCGTCTCCACCGGGAACGGGATCGTGTGGTCCAGCTTGCCGAGCACATCGTCCAGCTCGGACAGTGACGAGACCATCGCGAGGTGCCGCCGCAGCTCGCTACCCACCGGAAAGCCCTTCAAGTACCAGGCCACGTGCTTGCGGTAGTCGGCGCAGCCGCGCTCCTCGTCACCGAGCCACTCCACCAGCAGCTCGGCGTGACGGCGCATGGTCGTGGCCACCTCGCCCAAGGCCGGCAGGCGCCGCGACGCCCGCCCGCCGAACGCGGCGACCAGGTCGGCGAACAGCCACGGCCGCCCCAGGCATCCCCGCCCGACGACGACCCCGTCGGCGCCCGTTTCCGCGAGCATCCGCAGCGCGTCGTTGGCCTCCCAGATGTCGCCGTTGCCCAGCACCGGAATGGTCAGGTGCCGTTTGAGCGCCGCGATCGCGCACCAGTCCGCCTGCCCCGAGTAGCGCTGCGCGGCGGTACGCGCATGTAACGCCACCGCCGCCACCCCGGCGTCCTCCGCGATGCGCCCGGCGTCGAGATAGGTCAGGTGGTCGACGTCGATGCCGAGGCGCATCTTCACGGTGACCGGTACGCCCGCCGGCCGGGCCGCCGCCACCGCAGCGCACACGATCGCCGCGAAGAGCCGGCGCCGCCACGGCAGCGCGGCGCCCCCGCCGCGACGGGTCACCTTCGGCACCGGACAGCCGAAGTTCAGGTCGACATGGTCGGCCAGGTCCTCCTCGACCACCATCCGCACGGCCGCGCCGACAACGGCCGGGTCCACGCCGTACAGCTGCAGGCTGCGCGGGCGTTCCGATGGCTCGAACACGACCGACCGCAGCGTCTTGGGGTTCCGCTCGACCAGCCCGCTGGTGGTGACCATCTCGCAGACGTACAACCCGGCGCCCTGCTCGCGGCACAGCCGGCGGAACGCGATGTTGGTGATCCCGGCCATGGGGGCGAGCACCACCGGCGGCCAGATCCGGTCGTGGCCGAGCTCCAGCGGCCCGATGGTCACAAGAGGCCCACGGTCACAGGAGCCCCACGGTCACAGGAGCTGGCGCTGCGCGGTCAGCTCACCGCCGGCATCGCCGGTGTTGACCACGGTCCGCGGCTCGAACATCAGGATCGACGTCTCGGTCTCGGCGACCGGCTGGTGGTACGTGCCGGCCGGCACCACGTACACCTCCCCGGGGCGCAGCACCACGTCGCCGGCGTCCATCCGCAGGGTCAGCTCGCCATCGACCACGAGGAAGAACTCGTCGCTGTCCTCGTGGCGGTGCCGCACGAACTCCCCGTGCACCTTGGCCAGGCGTACGTCGTAGTCGTTGACCGTCGCCACCGTCCGGGGCGACCAGATCTCACCGATCTGAGCCAGCTTCTCCGCCAGGTTGATGCTCTCCACACCGGCTAACCTAGCCGAGGTGACCACCGAACACTTCGCTGAGCCTGCCGAGCCCGGCCGCTTGACCGCGGCCTCCTGCGACCAGTCCGGCCCGCGGGCTGCGCCTGGCGGCCCGGACCAGTCGTCGCTACGGCCGCTGGCGGCCGACCCGGCCTGTGCGATGGCCCACGGTGACCTGCCGCCCGAGGTCGGGGCCCGCACCCTCGTGGTTGTCTTCGTCTCCCCGGTCGCGAGCTACCTGCTGCATTTCGCCGGCGACCTCGGCTTCCGCACGGTACTCGTGGAGCCCGATCCGGCCCGCCGAGCCGGCGCCCCGCGGGCCGACCTGACGCTGGCCGACCCGGACAAGTCCTTTGTGGACGCCGACGCCGATGTCGTGGTCACCGACCACGACCGGCCCGAGCTGGGCGACACCCTCCAGCAGGTCCTGCAGACTCCGGCCCGCTGGGTCGGGGTGATCGGCAGCCTGCGCCACACCGCGCCGCACGTCGCGGCGCTGCGCGACCAGGGGCTCGACGACACGACGATCGCCCGGGTGCACCGCCCGGTCGGGCTGAACATCGGCTCGCACACGCCCGCCGAGATCGCGGTCGCCACGCTCGCCGGCCTCATCGCCGACCGCAACGGCCGCCCAGGCGGCTTCAGGTTCTGACCGGTGGGGCGGCCCCCCAGGCCGCCCCACCGGACCCGGCTACCAGCCGATGCTCAGGGTGAGCATGGTCGGCGGGTTGTTGTTGGGCAGGATCCGCACCGTGCTCTGGTCGTTGACATCGTCGTACGGGAAGCCGTACGCCCGGTTCTCGATGCTGATCGCGTGGAAGAGCTGGGCGTACTCGTTCCGGATCGGGTTCTGGTAGTACGTCGCTGGGTTGTACCAGCTCGCCGTGTTCATCGCGACCCCACGGTGGAACGCCGCGCAAAACTCGGCGCCCACCTCCTGTGAGGTGTCGTTGGTCGGTGGGGCCAGCGTGCGCGCGCACTCCACCACGTCGGCGGTCATCGGCTTGTTCAGGCTGAACGACGTGCCGTCGCTCTTGGTGCCGGTCAACACCCCGTTGGTGACCCGGCCGGTGAAGGTACGCCCCAACCGGGTCAGGCTGAAGGTGTTGGCGGCGTAGAAGTTCCAGACCTGGTCGATGTACGCCTGGAAGTAGCTCGCCTGCGCCCCACCGGGCTGGAACGCGAGCGACGAACGCGGCGCCACGATCCGGAACTGGTTGGCCAGTCCCCGGAACGCCGGACCCACGGTGCTCTGGTATCGCGCGAATATCTCGTCGCGGCTCAGCGTGATGCCGCTGGTCTTGTCGTAGCCGATCGCGGTCTGCTGCAGCCGCGCGGTCATCGGGAACCCGAACTGGTCGACCATCGTGGTGTTGCCACCGAAGTTCGTGGTCGTGCCGAAGATGTACGTGTACTCGTACCAGTCGTAGTACACGTCGGCGTTCGGGTCGTTGGGGTTGCGCAGATCCGGACCGCCCCAGCCCCGGTCGTCGGGTGAGATCGGGAAGAACAGCGGCGAACCGATGGAGATGTAGACCCGGGCGCCCTCGATCCGCGGTGGCATCGTCACCGTGGTCGCCTGGGCCAGGGAGAACGACATGTTGGCGTAGTTGCGGCCGTTCTTGGTCAGGTGACCGGGCGCGTTCTCGTCCAGGTGGTTGATGTGGGCCATGGTGCCGTTGGGTTTGAGGTAGCTCCACTCCCCCGGCGTGGTCTGGCCGAGCATCGTCACGTAGATCTGGCTGTTCGACCAGACGCCACGGGTGTTGTTCACCAGCCTCATCGGGAAAGTCCCCGGCCCGCCCGGCGGCGGTGGTGGCGGCGAACCGCCGCCATGGGTGTACGTGAAATGCTGCGAGTCGAACAGCGGACCGCCCTTTTCATAGGTGAACCAGTACTCCAGGACCGTGCCGCCGCTCAGAAAGCTGGCGGTCTGCTCCCAGGTCCCGCCGTTGTTGGCCATCCGGAAGTTCTGCTGGTTCGCGCCGTTGACCAGGTAATGGACGTCGACGAGGGCCGATGGGGTCGTCGGGTGGAACGAGATCTTCGCCTGGGCGGCGTTCAGCGGCGTGACGCTCTGGGTGAAGTCACCCGAGGGAGGCGGTGCGCCGATGGTTCCGTACGCCTCCAGCTCGTAGATACGGGCGTGGTTGTCGCCGTTCTGGGTGGGCGTGCGGACGTTCAGCCGGACGTACCGGCCGCTCACGTTGACCGCGTGGGAAGACACCGCGGCGGTGTTGCCGCGCACCTGCGTCACGGTGGTGAAGGTGGTGCCGTTGGACGAGACCTGGATGTCGAAGTCGCGGGTGTTCAGCGCCGCTGGCTCGCCACCGGCCTGGGCATGGCGCACCACGAACGAGGTGAGCGAGGCGTTCGCGCCCAGGTTTACCCGAAGGAACTTGGTGGACGCGCCGGAGCACCACTTGTCGGCCTTGCCGCCGGAGACGCTGCCGTTGACCGCCTTCGCCGGGCCCTCGGTGGACACGCACGGGGTCGAGCCGGTAGCCGGCTTGTGCAACGCCAGGTTCGTCCCGTTCGGCGGCGGGGGCGGCGGGGGCGGTGGCGGCGGCGGTGGCGGCGGCGGACCGCTGCCGGTGCGCTGCCAGACGGCCACGTAGTCGACGACCATCGGCCGGCCGGGTGTCGTGCTCGCGGTGGGCCCACCGCCGAACGCGGCCGGGAACTCCCCGCCCATGGCCATGTTGAGGATGATGAAGAAGCCGTGGTTGGTGGCGGCGTCCCAGACCCCGGGCGAGACCCGGGTCTGCGCGACGGTGTGGAACAGGAACCCGTCGACGTAGAAGCGCAGCTGCTGCGGGTTGACGCTGCGGTCCCACTCCAGGGTGTACGTGTGGAAGTTGCCGGTACACGAGCTGCCAGGGCAGGCGATGTTGGTGCCGATGCCGACCTTCTCGCCGCACTCCCCGCCCGGGCTCGTACCGCAGTGCAACGTCGCGTGGTTGCGGTCGCGACCGTTGACGTTTTCCATGATGTCCATCTCGCCGACGCCCGGCCAGTTCCACCAGTTGCCCCGGTACGGCGCACCGAGCATCCAGAACGCGGGCCAGTAGCCCAACGCACCGGCGCCGATGACGTTCGGCTGCTGGATGCGGGCCTGGACCCGCAGCGTTCCGCCAGCAGGTGGCTGGAAGTCCGAACGTTGTGTCTCGATGCGACCGGAGGTCCAGCGGCCCGCGCCGTCGCGCTGCGGCGTGATGCGCAGGTTGCCGGCCCCGTCGAGCGACACGTTGGCGGTGCTGTCGGTCATGGTCTCGACCTCGCCGGTGCCGAAGTTCGCCGGGCCGCCCGGATACGAGGTACCAGTCGTGTACCGCCAGTTTCCGGTGTTGACCCGGCTGCCCGCCGCACCGTTGAAGTCGTCGAGGAAGACCTGGCTCCACCCGGCGGGCGGGGGCGGCACCGCGGCCTCGGCGGCGGCCGCGACGCCGAGCGCTGCGAGCAGGAGGGCGGCGGCCGCCAGCACGGGCCAGCGAGGCCGTAAGCCGGACGCGCGGGGTAAGCCGGAGATGCGGGCTAAGCCGGAGGTGACATGAGCGGAAGGCCGCATGAGGACCGCCTCTCTTGCCGGATGGAGATCGGTCGACGGGCGAGAGAGCGCTCCCTCGTGCACGTATTGAACGCTTCCGATATCCTTGTGTCAACATCGGAGTCATGGACCGCCGGCGGCGACGAGCCTGGAGAGAGCGCTCTCGCCTGCGGCGGCGAGCACTCCGGAACGAGGCGGCCGGCGTGGGCCTTAGCAGACGGGCAGGCGGTCCAGTAGGTACTGCTCGACGGCGTCGACCGAGATGCGGTCCTGGGCCATGGAGTCGCGGTCGCGGACCGTCACCGCGTTGTCCTGCAAGGTGTCGAAGTCGACGGTCACGCAGAACGGCGTACCGATCTCGTCCTGCCGGCGGTACCGGCGGCCGATCGCACCGGCGTCGTCGAACTCGACGACCCAGCGCTTGCGCAGCGCCGCTGCGAGCTCACGAGCCTTGGGGGACAGCTCTGGGTTGCGCGACAGCGGGAGCACGGCCACCTTGACCGGCGCCAGCCGCGGGTCGAAGCGCAGGACGGTACGCCGGTCCACGCCGCCCTTCGTGTTCGGCGCCTCGTCCTCGTCGTACGCCTCCAGCAGGAACGCGAGCACCGCACGGGTCAGGCCGGCGGCCGGCTCGATGACGTAGGGAACCCAACGCTCGCCCTTGTCCTGGTCGAAGTACGACAGGTCGACGCCGGCGTGCTTGCTGTGGGTCGTGAGGTCGAAGTCGGTGCGGTTGGCGATGCCCTCCAGCTCGGAGAACTCCGTGCCGCCGAAGCGGAAGCGGTACTCGATGTCGACCGTGCGCTTCGAGTAGTGCGACAGCTTCTCTCTCGGGTGCTCGTAGTAGCGCAGGTTCGACTCGGCGATGCCCAGCCCGGTGTACCAGTTCCAGCGCTCGGTCAGCCAGTACTCGTACCACTGCTCGTCGGTGCCGGGCTCGACGAAGTACTCCATCTCCATCTGCTCGAACTCGCGCGTACGGAAGATGAAGTTGCCCGGCGTGATCTCGTTGCGGAAGCTCTTGCCCACCTGGGCGATGCCGAACGGCGGCTTCTTGCGCGCCGAGGTCATCACGTTGGCGAAGTTGATGAAGATTCCCTGTGCCGTCTCCGGGCGCAGGTAGTGCAGGCCCTCGTCGTTCTCGACGGGGCCGAGATAGGTCTTCACCAGGCCGTTGAACATCCTGGGCTCGGTGAAGCTGCCCTTGCTGCCGCAGTTCGTGCAGTTGATGTCGGCCAGGCCACCCGGCGGCGGCGAGCCGTGCTTCTCGGCGTAGGCCTCCTCAAGCTGGTCGGCCCGGAACCGCTTGTGGCAGGACTGGCACTCGGTCAGCGGGTCGACGAACGCGTCCACGTGGCCCGAGGCCACCCACACCTCGCGGGCGAGGATCACGGCCGAGTCCAGGCCGACGATGTCGTCGCGCTGCTGGACCATGGCCTTCCACCACTGCCGGCGTACATTCTCCTTCAGCTCCACGCCCAGGGGTCCGTAGTCCCAGGCCGACCGGGAGCCGCCGTAAATCTCACTCGACGGGTACACGAAGCCGCGGCGCTTGGCCAAGCTCACCACGGAATCGATACGGTCGGCCATGGTTTCTCCTCCTCGCGAGCGACGGCACCGGTGCGGTCCGGGCTGCGGTCGCTTCGAGCGTACGGTTATGCCCGGTTCGGACTCACCAGGTTATCGGGGCCGTACGGCGGCCTCGAACCGGGTTCATCGCCAGTCGCAAATCTTGAGGTCACCGGCCTCCGAGACCAGCGTGAAGACGTAGGTCCGCGGGCCGCGGTCCGCATAGTTCAGGTCGGCGTCGACCGTTACCGCGCGGCCGCCGATGCGGATCGTCCCGATCGTGGAGGTGATGATCGCGTGCTGCCCGAACTCCGACTCGACCGCGTCCGGCGAGACGCGCTCGGCCAGGTCCGAGCAGAGCTGGTCGTGTGCCCTCTTGAAGTCCCTGTCCCGGACCGCCTCGACGAACGCTTCCACGCTCCGCTTGGCCTGCTGCTCGACCTGGTCGTTGCCGGCCACGACGAGCAGGCCGAAGCCGAAGAGGCCGCCCGCACAGCACAGAACCAACGCGACCCCGCCGACGGCGAGCCCGATCCACAGGCTGCGCCGGCTGCGGTCGATCGGCGGCGCGGCAAACGGCGGCGCCACCCCGGGTCCGGGCGGCGGCGCGGTAACCGGACCGGAGGGCGGCGGCGCGGTAACCGGACCGGAGGGCGGCGGCGCGGTAACCGGACCGGAGGGCGGCGGCGCGGTGATCGGACCGTACGGTCCGCCAGGCGTCATGACCGCGATCGTAGTGGGCCGGTAGGGTCGGCTGCCCGGTCGCTGACGCCGGTGACGACCGTGCCGCCCGGGGGGGCGCTCGCCAGCACCTCGTAGGCGGAGGGCTCGTCCATCGACTCGGCGAGCAATGGCGAGGCGTGCACCTTCACGTCGAACGCCGACAGCGCCCGCCGGTACGCCCCGACCGACTCCCAGTCGGTGACCAGGCACCAGTACCGCGGGTCGTCCAGCGCCCGGGACAGCCGGCCGTCGCGGTAGCCCGGGCAGGCGGCCAGGGTGGCGAGCGCGAGCCGGGCTCGCTCGACGAACGGCCCCTCCTCGTCGACCACGAACCGGGTTACGACCAGCACGCCCGCCTCCACCGTCTAGGGTCCGTTGTCAAGGATAGGGAGGTGCCCTGGTGAACGCGTTGAGCCGGCTCAACCGTACGGGCGTGTTCCTCGCCACGCTGGCGCTGATGCTCGGCGGCCTGCTCCTGCCCGGCGCCGTCGGCGGCCTGCTCCTGCTCGCCCTGGCCGGTGGGCTGGTCGCGTTGCTCGTCGCCACCTGGCCGCACCGTGACCCCCGGACCCGCCTGATGCGCCTCGCCGTGCTCGCCCTGCTGGTCGTCCTCGCGGCGGTCAAGCTCGGCTAGACCCATGCGCTGTTGACAATGATTGTCATTAGCGTCGACAGTAGCGGCATGGTAATCCGTCGTGCCCTCGCGGCCGCACTGCTCGCCCTGGGCGCCGGCCTCGCCGGCTGTGACAAGGCCACCGGCGCATCCGGCGGTGGAAAGCTCGACGTCGTCGCCGCCTTCTACCCGCTGCAGTACGTCTCCGAACGCATCGGCGGCGACCGGGTCAAGGTGACCAACCTGGTGGCTCCCGGCGCGGAGCCGCACGACCTGGAGCTGCAGCCGGCGCAGGCGGTCGAGCTGGCCGGCGCCGACCTGGTCGTGTACCTGAAGGGCTTCCAACCCGAGGTCGACAAGGCGATCGACCAACAGGGCGACCGCAAGGCGTTCGACGTCGCCACCGTCGAGCCGCTGGCGGACCCGCCCGCCGGCATCGAGAGCGAGACGCCAAAGGACCCGCACGTCTGGCTCGACCCGATCCGGCTGGCCGCCATCGCCGACAAGCTCACCGACCGGCTCGTCCAGCTCGACAAGGGCCACGATACCGACCTCCGTGACCGCGCCAAGGCGTTGCGCGCCGACCTCGAGACGATCGACAAGGAGTACGCCCAAGGCCTCGCCACCTGCCAGCGGCACGAGATCGTGACCAGCCACGCCGCGTTCGGCTACCTGGCCAAGCGCTACCACCTGACGCAGATCCCGATCTCCGGCGTCTCGCCGGAGGAGGAGCCCACGCCGCAGCACCTGGCTCAGGTGGCCAAGCTCGCCAAGGAGAAGGGGGTCACGACGATCTTCTTCGAGACGCTGGTGAGCCCGAAGGTCGCCGAGGCCCTCGCCAAGGAGGTCGGCGCCAAGGCCGAGGTGCTCGACCCGATCGAGGGCATCGAGGAGGGCTCCAAGGCGGACTATCTTTCGGTGATGCGCGACAACCTGAGCAAGCTCAAGCCGGCCCTGGGCTGCACGTGACGGAAACCCCCGGCGCGGTCGTCGCCGTCACCGATGGGGTCGTCGCCTACGGCGGCCGCCCGGTGTTGCATGCCGTCAGCCTGCGGGTCGACCGCGGCGAGGTGGTCGCGATCCTGGGCGCCAACGGCTCCGGCAAGTCGACGCTCATCCGCGCCGCGCTTGGCCTCGTCCCGCTGTGGGCCGGCCGGGTCGAGCTGTTCGGCGCGCCGCTGGCCCGGTTCCGGCAGTGGCGGCGGATCGGGTACGTACCCCAGCGCATGGGCGCGGGCAGCGGGGTGCCGGCCACGCTCCGGGAGGTCGTCTCGGCCGGCCGGCTCGCCCGGCGGGGGTTCCTGAGCCCGGCGCGCCGCGCCGACGTGCAGGCAGTGCAGCAGGCGCTGTCCGCGGTCGGGCTCGCCGACCGCGCCGGTGACCCGGTCGCCACCCTCTCCGGCGGGCAGCAGCAGCGGGCGCTGATCGCGCGGGCCCTGGCCGGCGAGCCCGAGCTGCTGATCCTCGACGAGCCGACGGCCGGCGTCGACGCCGCCAGCCAGCAGGCGTTTGCGGACGCGCTGCGCTCCTTCGTCGCCAGCGGCGGCACCGTGCTGCTGGTCGCCCACGAGCTGGGCCCGCTCGCACCGCTGGTGTCCCGAGCCGTCGTGCTCCACCACGGCGAGGTCGTCCACAATGGACCGGTACCCGAGCCCGCCGGCTACCACGCCGAGCCGGACCACGACCACGTCCACCCGCACGCGCCGCTGGACCGCCCCGGCCTGTGGAACGCACCGTGAGACAACGAGCGAACCGTGACCTTTTTTGATTACGACTTCATGGTGCGGGCCCTGATCGGAGCGCTGGTCACGGGTGTGACGGCGCCCGCTATCGGCACATACCTGGTGCAGCGACGGCTGTCATTGATCGGCGACGGCCTCGGCCACGTCGCGCTTACCGGCGTCGGCGTGGGCCTGCTCCTGCACCGCTCCCCCGTGCTCGCCGCGATCATCGTCGCCGCGATCGGCGCGGTCGCCATCGAGCTGGTCCGCGAGCGGGGCAAGACCTCCGGCGACGTCGCGCTGGCCATCCTGTTCTACGGCGGCATCTCCGGCGGAGTGGTGCTGGTCAACCTCTCGGCGGGCCAGACCAACCGCAGCCTGGTCTCGTACCTGTTCGGGTCGCCGCTGACCACCTCGCCCAGCGACCTGGTCGTGATCGTGGCGCTGGGCGCCTGCGTGCTGGCGGTCGCGCTGCTGCTGCGGCCCTGGCTGTTCGCGGTGTGCCAGGACGAGGAGTACGCGCGGGTGGCCGGCCTGCCGGTGCGGGCGCTGAACCTGACGCTCGCCGTGACCACCGCCGTCACGGTCACCACCGCCATGCGGGCGGTGGGCCTGCTGCTGGTCAGCGCGCTCATGGTGATCCCGGTGGCCACGGCACAGCAGTTCGCTCCCGGCTTCACGGCCACCATGGTCATCGCGATGGGGCTCGGTTTCATGGCGGCCGGCGGAGGCATCTGGGTGTCGTGGCGCCTGGACACCGCCCCCGGAGCAACCGTCGTGCTGCTGGCCATCGCCTTGTTCGTAGCGGTGACGCTCGGCGGGGCGATCGCCCGTACCGCGCAGCGCCGGCTGCCCACCGTCACCGGACCGCGCGGCGCCGATCTGGAGCCGCCAGAGGTCGTGCTCGACCGGTGAGGATGGCGATACGGTTGCGGTGATGACCACAATCGACGGTTTCGAGGCGGCCGGCGAGCTTCTCCGGGCACTGTCTGCCCCACTGCGGATCGCGATCGTCACCGAGCTCAGCGGCGGGCCACGCTGCGTACACGATCTGGTGGACACGCTCGGCGCGCCGCAACCGCTGGTGTCGCAGCACCTGCGGGTGCTGCGACGCGCCGGCGTGGTGCGCGGCGAGCGTCGCGGGCGGGAGATCGCGTACGGGCTGACGGACGAGCACATCGGGCACATCGTGGCCGACGCGGTGAGCCACGTGCGGGAGCCGCTGAGCCGGGTCAGGCAGGAGCCGCTGAGCCGGGCCAGGCAGCGGTGACGGCGCCCCGCAACACCCGGCAACGCGGCGCTCTCGCCGCGCTGCTGGGCGAGCTCGATGGCTTCCACAGCGCCCAGGACCTGCACGCCATGCTGCGCTCGCGCGGCGAGCACGTCGGGCTCACCACGGTGTACCGGACCCTGCAGGCGCTCGCCGATGCCGGCGAGGTCGACGTGATGCGGCCAGCCGGCGGCGAGCACCTCTACCGCCGGTGCAGCGACGGGCACCACCATCACCTGGTGTGCCGTGACTGCGGGCGTACCGTCGAGGTCCTGGGACCGGCCGTGGAGAGCTGGGCGGACCGGGTGGCCACGAGCCACGGGTACGTCGACGTCAGCCACACGTTGGAAATTTTCGGTACCTGTCCTGCCTGCGCGAGGTGATCTTGCGGCAGGCTAGGGGCTCGTGAAGCTCTATGCCGACTTACCGGGCAGGCGCGCCCGGCAGCTGCTGACCGACCTGCTCGTCGTTGTCTGGGTGTACGCCTGGGTCCGTCTCGGACTGTGGCTGCACGACCTGGTGGAGAAGCTCGCCGCGCCGGGCCGGAAGGTGGAGAGCGCCGGCAACGGGCTCGCCGACAACCTGGCCAGCGCGGGCGGGAAGATCGACAACGTGCCCGGCGTCGGCGGCTCGCTAGCGACGCCCTTCAACAAGGCGGCCGACGCGGCACGGTCCCTGGCCAGCGCCGGCCACGAGCAGCAGCAGATCGTCGGCGACCTGGCGCTGGCCCTGTCCCTGGCGCTGGTGGCCATCCCGCTGGGCCTGGTGCTGTTCGTCTGGCTCCCGCTACGGGTGCGCTGGATCAGACGCGCCAGCGCCGCCGCCGGCCTGCGCGGCGGCACGGCCGGGCGTGACCTGCTGGCGCTGCGCGCGCTGGCCACGCAGCCGCTGCGCCGGCTCGCCGGGTTGGACCCGCAGATCGCCGCCGCCTGGCGCCGCGGCGATCCGGACGCGGTCGACTCGCTGGCCGCCCTGCAGCTACGCAGCCTCGGCCTGCGCCAGCGCTAACCGTCAGGGCTTCGGCAGGCGCCGCCGCACGTCGGGTACTGACGACGGGCCGGCAGTCCAGGTCGCGACCCATTCGCCCACCGGCGGCGAGGCTACGATGCCCTCCTCCAGGAACGTGTACCGTCCTTCGGTCACCCGGCGGGCGGCCGTCACCTCGAGCTCGTCGGTGTTGTCCCACAGCCGCGCGAAGAGCGCCTCGGCGCGCAGGCGGGCCTGCCGGCAGAACAGATCGGCCAGCTCCAGCCCTTCCGGCCGGGTGTCCCGTTCCGCGTGTGCCTTCACGCACGCGGCCGAGATGGCGAACAGCTCGGCGCCGATGCCGACGATCCGGCTGAGGAAGCCTTGCTTGCGTTCGAGCTTGCCGCGCCAGCGGGCCATCGCGTAGAAGGTCTCCCGGGCCTGCTTACGGGAGGCGCGCTCGACGTAGCGCAGGTGCTTGGCCAGCGGGCCGAACTCGCCGTACCCGCCCGGGACCTGACCGCGCCCCACGGTGAGCGTCGGCAGCCAGCGGGCGTAGAAGCCCCCAGCCCGCACACCTGCACGGACCTTGCGCCTTCGTCCGGCGGTCGGATCGATAATGTCCCCTGCCACCGACAGGTGCGCGTCGACCGCCTCGCGCGCGATGAACAGGTTCATGATCTCGGTGGAGCCCTCGAAGATCCGGTTGATCCGCAGGTCACGCAGGATCTGCTCGGCCGGGATCGCCCGCTCGCCGCGGGCCGCGAGGGACTCGGCGGACTCGTACCCGCGCCCGCCCCGGATCTGGATCAGCTCGTCGGCGACCAGCCAAGCCAGCTCGGAGGCGTACAGCTTGACCAGCGCCGCCTCGATCCGGATGTCGTTGTGGTCGTCGTCGGCGAGCAGGCAGCACAGGTCGAGCATGGCCTCCATGCCGTAGGTCGACGCCGCGATGAACGCGAGCTTCTTGGCGACCGCCTCGTGCCGGGCGACCGGCAGGCCGAACTGGACCCGTGCGCCGGCCCACTCCCGGGCCACGTTCACGCACCACTTGCCGGCACCGACGCACATGGCGGGCAGCGACAGCCGGCCGGTGTTGAGCGTGGTCAGCGCGATCTTGAGGCCCTGACCCTCCTTGCCGATCAGGTTCTCCTTCGGTACCCGTACATCGTGGAACCGGGTCACGCTGTTCTCCAGCCCGCGCAGGCCCATGAAGCCGTTGCGCCGCTCGATCGTGACGCCGGGCGAGTCGGTCTCGACCACGAACGCGGTGATCCCGCCGCGGTGCCCCTCGGAGCGCGGTACCCGGGCCATGACCACGAGCAGCGTGGCCAGCGTGCCGTTGGTGGCCCACAGCTTCACTCCGTTGAGCAGGTAGGCCTCGCCGTCCTCGGTCGGGACCGCGGTGGACGACAGCCGCGCCGCATCGGAGCCGACGTCGGGCTCGGTAAGCAGGAACGCCGACACCTCGCCAGCTGCCAGCCGGGGCAGGAACTTCTTCTTCTGCTCCTCGGTGCCCAGCAGCTTCAACGGTTGCGGTACGCCGATCGACTGGTGGGCCGACAGCAGGGCGCCCAGCGCCGGGTTCACCGAGCCGACGAGGGTCAGCGCCTGGCAGTAGTGCAGGTTCGACAGGCCCAGCCCGCCGTACTTCTCGTCGATCTTCATGCCGAACGCGCCCAGCCGGGCGAGCCCCGTGAACACCTCGTCGGGGATGCGGGCGTCGCGCTCGATGGCGGCACCGTCAATTTCCGAGCGGACGTACGCCTCGAGCTTCTCCAGGTAGGGCTCGGCGCGCGCGGTCTTGGCGGGGTCGGCCGTCGGGTACGGGTGGATGAGGTCAACCCGCAGCCGGCCCAGGAACAGCTCCTTGCCGAAGCTCGGCTTATGCCATTCGGTCTCGCGGGCGGCCTCGACGACCTTCCGGGCTTCCCGTTCCGAAACGTGGGTCGATCCGCCTTCGGGGCCGGTCGCCGGGCGGCGGTCGGTTGTGGTCATACCCTGAGGCTACTCGGCGGTATTACCCATGGGTAGCTCCACCCGGAGAGGCACGCGCCACTCGCCGGACCACCGCGTCGACCACGACCCGCGGCGCCTGGTCGGGCACCCAGTGGCTGACGCCGTCCAGGGGCACGAACGCGTAGTCCGAGGCGACGTGCTCACCGCAGGCGCGGGCGGCGGTCCGGCCGACCGCGAAGTCGAAGCTCCCCCAGACGAACGTGGTCGGCACCCGGGCGGCGCCCGTAGGTACCCGTTCCAGGCGCATCGCCGCGTACCAGCTCAGAGCAGCGGCCAGCGCCTCCCGGTCGCGCATCGGGCCGACGTAGGACGCCACGACCCTGGCGGGCAGGCCCGACCCCTCGAACAGGTCGCGCAGCCCGGCTGCGTCGTCGTCGAGCAGCATGTCGACGGCCTTGGGGACGTCGGCGTACAGCTCCATGTAGGCGGAGCGCTCCCGTTGCTCCGGGTCGGTCAGCATCGCGGAGCGCATGGCCGCCGGATGCGGCACGGAGATCGCGGTCAAGGTACGCACGCGCTCGGGGTACTCCGCGGCGAGGCGCCAGCCCACCACCGCGCCCCAGTCGTGCCCCACCACGTGCACCGGCCGCCCGTTGACCAGCATGTCCAAGATGGACAGTGCGTCGGCCACGCACTCGCTCATCCGGTACGCGTCGACCTCCGCCGGCCGGGCGCCGGGCGAGTAACCGCGCTGGTCCGGTGCGATGGTGCTTAGCCCAGCGTCGTGCAGGCCGGGTGCGACCCGGTCCCACATCCCGCCGTGCTGCGGAAACCCGTGCAGCAGCAGCGCCGGTGCTCCGTCGTCCGGCCCGTCGACCCTGACGTCGAACGTCAGGCCCCGCGCGCTGAGGGCGCTCATGTCTCGTACGGCTCGGCCGGCGCCGCCACCTCGTTCGCCTCCGACACGTCGAGGTACGGGATCGTCTCGCCGTTGACGGGATCCTTGTCCCGCTTGTCGATGTACGTACCGATCACTTCCAGCCAGGTGTCCGGTTTGAGCCCGGGCGGCACCGCTCCGGTGAGCGCCACCTTGATCGGACGGGCGTCCGCGGCGCAGCAGGTCATGATCATTCGAGCCAGGTACGGCGTACCGCCCGGCCGGTCCAGGACGAACCCCTTGAGCTGGACCCGGTGGCCGACCAGCGACTTGCCGTCGTCGAACACCGCCCGGGAGGCGTAGTCCAGCATGCTGATCTTCACTGGGTCGCCCGCCGGCAGCTTCGGGAAGTCCGACGAGCCGTCCTGGGTCTGCAGCGCGGTGCCGGCCCGGTTGGCGGCATAGGAGCCCAGCGCCGGCGGGGCGAACAGCAGCAGCGCGATCACCTGCAGGACCAGCAGCCAGGCCACGCGCGGCTCGCGGTGGCTCGCACCGTCGTGCTCATGCTCGACCCGGTCGCTCGTCCCAGCTCCGCCCGGCGCCCTGTCGCCGCGAAGCTCAAACCACAGCGTCATGATGGCGGTGGCGACGAGCACCGCGCCGGCCGCGACCAGGTACGGCCCGAGGCTCGGCTTGACATAGCGCTGGTGCGTGCCGGTCAGGCTGATCCGCAGCACCGCCCCGCCGAGCAGCAGCATGATGACCGCTTGCGCCTGCCGGCTCACAGCAGCACCGCCCCCACCCCCAGCGAGACGAGGATCGCCAGCACGAATGTCGCCGGCGCGAACCGGACCGCGAACTGCCGGCCGAAGACACCCGCCTGCATCGCGAAGAGCTTGAGGTCGATCATCGGCCCGACGACGAGGAACGCCAGCCGCGCGGTCAGTGAGAACTGGGTTAGCGAGGCGGCCACGAACGCGTCGGCCTCCGAACAGATCGACAGCACCACAGCGAAGACCGCCAGCGCCAGGACCGACAGCACCGGCGTATGCCCGACCTGCAGCAGGAACCGCTGCGGCAGCACGGTGTTCACCGTCGCGGCGGCCATGGAGCCCAGCACCAGGAACCCGCCCGCGTGAGCGACGTCGTGGCGTACCGACGCCCAGAACGCCGGCCACTTCGCCATGCCGTCCACATGGGTGCGGTGCGGCAGGCGGATCCAGTCGGCGCGCCCGAGCCGCAACCACAGCCAGCCCATCGCCGTGGCGGTGAGGATGCTCGCCACGCCGCGCGCCAGCACCATCTCCGGCTTGCCGGGGAACGCGACCGCGGTGGAGGCCAGCACTACTGGGTTGATCGCGGGCGAGGAGAGCAGGAAGGCGAGGGCGGCGGCCGGCGTGATGCCGCGGCGAACCAGTGCGCCCGCGATGGGCACCGACGCGCACTCGCACCCGGGCAGCACGACGCCGGCCGCGCTGGCTACCGGCACCGCGAGCGCGGGCTTGCGCGGCAGCGCGCGGGTGAAGAACGACGCCGGCACGAACACGGCGATGACCGCCGACAGCACGACCCCGAAGACCAGGAACGGTACGGACTGGGTCAGGATCGACGCGAACACCGTCATCCAGGTCTGCAACGCCGGGGCCGACAGCGCGCCGGAGATCGGCCCGCGCAGGACCACCACCAGGATCAGCACGGCCGCCAGCACCTCGACCGAACCGATCCGGCCAGTGCCGGAACGCCCAGCGTGCCGGGGCGACCGCCCAGGCTCCAGCTCCACCAGCCGCTCGGTGTCGGTCAACGCGTTCGCTCCCTCCAGTGCAGCCGGGGCGACGCTCAGCGTACCGTGCATGGTTCACCGGGCTCGGCGCTGCTAGCGTCGATAGGCACAAGTTCATATCCGACAGGGGAGCGCATAGCGCTGAGAGTGCGGCAGCCGCCCCCGGGCCAGCCGCAGACCCTCGAACCTGATCTGGGTAATGCCAGCGCAGGGAGCTCGGTCACCTCACGCGACGCGCCATGCCGTCCGGCATGGCGCTGCGTCTTGCCTGGTTCGCCAAGGACTGGGAGGCAAACCATGACACAACCATCAAGCGGGTACCGCTGGCGTACCGTCGACGTCGTCGTCGCCTCGGTCATCGCCGTCGCCTTCGGCGTGGTGTTCTGGGCCTGGGGCCTGCTCTGGAACGGGCCCGCCGAAGCGATCCCGCTGCCCGGCCGGGCATTCATGTACGGCGTATGGCTGCTGCCGGCCGTGATCGGCGGCCTGGTGATCCGCAAGCCGGGAGCCGCTTTCTACACCGAGACCGTCGCCGCGCTGGTGTCCGTGGCGATCGGCACGGTCTGGGGCTGGACGCTCGTGGTGCAGGGACCGCTCGAGGCGGCCGCTGGCGAGCTGGCCTTCGCCCTGCTGGCCTACCGCGCCTTCGGCCTCGGCGCGGCGCTGCTCTCCGGCGCGCTCGCCGGGCTCGCCGCGTCGGTGTACGACGTGTTCGTCTGGTACCCGGGCTCCGCGTGGGGCACGTTCCGACTGCCGTACATCGCGCTCACCGTGATCAGCTCGGCCGTCATCGCGGGCGCCGGCGGCTGGGCGCTGACCCGCGCGCTGGCCCAGACCGGGGTGCTCGACCGGTTCGCGGCCGGGCGGGAGAGGGCAGTGGTCTGACCGTCGAACTCTGCGGCTTCTCGTGGCGCCATGCCGGGCGGCGGGCCTGGGCGTTGCGCGGTGTGGACCTGCGCGTCGAGCGCGGCGAGCGGGTGCTGCTGCTCGGTCCGTCCGGGGCGGGCAAGAGCACGCTGCTCGCCGCGCTCGCCGGGCTCCTCGCCGAGGACTCCGGCGAGCGCGCTGGCGAGATCCGGGTCGACGGCCGGGTGGGCATCCTGTTCCAGGACCCACAGACCCAGCTGGTCATGGCCCGCGCAGGCGACGAGGTCGCGTTCGGCTTGGAAAACCTGGGCGTACCGGCGGAAGCGCTCTGGCCGCTCGTGGATGCCGCCCTGACCCGGGTCGGCTTCCGGTACGGCCGGGACCGCAGCACCCACGCCCTGTCCGGTGGTGAGCAGCAGCGCCTGGCCCTGGCCGGCGTCCTCGCCTTGCAACCCAGCCTGCTCCTGCTCGACGAGCCGACCGCCAACCTCGACCCGGCCGGGGCGGCGCTGGTCCGCGAGGCGCTGCACCGGGCGCTGGCCCCGGGCGACACGACGATGGTGCTGGTCGAGCACCGCGTCGCCGAGGCGCTGCCCCTGGTGGACCGGGTGGTGGTGCTGGAGCCGGGCGGCGGGGTGCGCGCCGACGGCGTACCTTCCGAGGTTTTCGACCGGCACGGCGCCGAGCTTGCCGCGCAGGGGGTGTGGGTGCCGGGGCATCCGGTCCTGCCGCGGCGGGCCAGCGGCCCGCCCGGCGAGACGCTGCTGACCGCCCAGCGCACGGGTTTCCGCCAGCTGTCCGATGTGGACGAGGTGGTACGCGCGGGTGAGGCGCTCGCCGTCCTCGGCCCGAACGGTTCGGGCAAGACGACACTGGCGCTGCTGCTCGGCGGCCTGCTCGCCCCGTCCAGCGGTACGGTCCGGGCGACCGCTGCCTTAGCCGGCGCCCTGTCGCACCGCCCGCCGCACCGGTGGCGCGCGGCGGAGCTGGCGCGCCGGATCGGGTCGGTGTTCCAGGACCCGGAGCACCAGTTCCTCACCACCTCGGTGCACGACGAGCTGGCGCTCGGCCCGCGCCGGCTCGGCCTCCCGGCGCCGACCGTGACCTCCACAGTGGACGATCTGCTGGACCGGCTCCGGCTGGCACACCTGGCGCGGGCCAACCCGTACACCCTCTCCGGCGGGGAGCAGCGGCGGTTGAGCGTGGCGACCGCGCTGGCGGCGGCTCCGCGCGTACTCATACTCGATGAACCGACGTTCGGCCAGGACCGGCGCACCTGGCTGGAGCTGCTCGACCTGCTGGCGAAGCTACGCGACGACGGAGCGGCCGTGGTGACCGCCACGCACGACGCCGACTTCGTCGCCGCGCTCGCCGACCGGACGCGGGAGCTGCGATGACCGAACCGCCCGGAAGCACCGCGCCGCTGGCCCGGCGCAACCCGGTCGCCAAGCTGGGCGCGGCCATGGTGCTGACCCTGGCGCTGCTGGCCACGCTGGACCCGGTCGCGCCGGCGATCGCCGTGGCGGTGGAGCTGGCGGTGTTCCCGGCGTTCGGGCTGCGCTACCGGATGCTGGTCCGCCAGGCGTGGCCGCTGCTCGCGGCGGCGTTCGGCGTGGTCGTGGTCCAGGTGCTGTTCGGCACGCCGGCCGCGGCCTTCGGGCTGGCCCTGCGGGTGCTGGCCGTCGCGCTGCCGGGCCTGCTGGTGTTCGCGACCACCGATCCGACCGACCTGGCCGACGCCTTGATACAGAACGTGAAGCTGCCCGCCCGCTTCGCCATCGGCGCACTCGCCGCGTTCCGGCTCGTGCCACTGCTCACCGACGAATGGCGGCTGCTCGTGATGGCCCGCCGGGCCCGTGGTATCGACGCCGGTCGCAACCCGCTGGCCGCGCTGCGGCTGTTCGCCGGCGCGATGTTCGCACTGCTGGTGGGCGCCATCCGGCGCGGCACCCGGCTGGCGACGGCCATGGATGCCCGCGGCTTCGACGCGCGGGTCCCGCGAACCGTGGCCCGGCCGCAGCGCTTCACCGCGGCGGACCTGGCGCTGGTCCTGGGCGGCGCCGCCGCGGGCGTGCTCGCCCTGGGTACCAGCGTCGTGACCGGCGTCTTCCGGCCCGTCCTCTGAGGCGACAGTCGATCTTCGAGCGTTAGAAAACGTCACGCATGGGTATCAATGTTGCGCTCGTTAGCTCCCGCACGATCGAGGAGGCGCAGTGCGCATCGGATCGGTTACCGCCGTCATCGTCGTCATCTGGCTGCTCATCGGCGCGCTGGCGGCCGGCCAGCGCGGATATTTCAGCGGATCGGACGCCAACTGCGCGAAGACCAGCACGATCGTGGTCACGATGCTCGCCGGACCGTTGAACTACATGGGGGTCAACCCGAAGATCAAGTGCCAGGTCCCCCAGCCGTCCCCGTGACCGCGCGTAGCGCCGTGCCGAGCGAGCGTATGAGGAGCGCTGGGCCGACACGGTCCAGTGTTGTGGGCTGACCGCTGAGCCGTTCGGTGCGCCGTCGCGGTAGCGTCGCCATGCGGGCCCGCATCGGCCGCCAGCGGACGCAGGGGCGACTGGTCTGAGCCGCCAGGCGCAAGCCCGCGGGCCAGACTGGTCGGAGGAGTCCGCGGCCAAGCGGCCGGAGCCGGAGGGACAATGCGGACTCCGCCGGGACACGGAGGTGACGGGGCATGCCAGGCGACGACCGGGTGAAGCAGACGTGCGCGTACCTGCGCATGTTGCTGCTTCGACCCGGTGAGTACCGCTCGGTGTGGGAGCGGCAGGCGGCGCAGGCGGAACCGGAGGAGATCGACTACGCGGCGGTCGCCCGGGTCCTGGCCAAGGTCGACAGCAGCCCGAGTCCGGGCGAAGCCGACAACGGGCCCGACAACGGACGTCTCGCCGAAACCGCGCGGCTGGCGCTTGAGGGCTCGAACCTGACCTACGACACGCTGGACAGCTTCATCGAGGCGTTCTCGCTCGGCCCCCGGCACGCGAAGCGGCTGCAGGACCTGATGCGCGGCTCCGAGGCGGTACGGGTGATCACCGACGACGTCCGCCCGCCGACCGACCTGTACCGCACCGGGGGGCCGTCCCGGTACGAGACCCTGTCCCTGCACGAGCTGCACATTCTGGGACCGGACGGGCTCCCCGCCGAGCACCAGACCATCCAGGTGGTCCGGTCCATGGTGGACGGTCTGGACTCGCTGCCGTACCGCTTCGACACCGACGAGCTCGTGGTGGAGGTGGTGCGCGGCGGCCGGGTCGGTGACCGCCTCTACCCGGTGTCCGACACGCTCTACGCGGTCGACATCCTCCTGACCGACCCCTTGCCGCCGGGCGGGACCGCGCTGCTGCAGTACCGCACGACGTTCTTCTACCGGTCGCCACCCGCGCCGGAGTTCCGCCGTGGCGTGCTGGGCAGCACCAAGGACCTCACCATCTGGGTCACGTTCCACCGCGACCGGCTGCCGCGGCGGGTCTGGTTAGCGCGCTGGGACGCGGTCAACCACGCGCACATCGTCGACCGGGAGCCCGCCGAGCTCGACGACGAGCTGTCCGTGCATTGCCGCTTCGACGCGGTGGAGCGGGCGATCGTCGGGTTCACCTGGGAGTGGGACTAAAGCGAGCCCGCCATCCGCCCGGCCGCTATCCGAACGACACCTCCAGGTAGTCGACGTTGGGACCGCCGGCGGCCCCGGTGGCGGTCGCCTTGATGGTGTTGTCGGTTGGCGGTGCTGCCGTTGGAGTAACGGATGGTCAGGCGCGCCGAGCCGGCCGACGCGGCGTTGACCGTCCACGTGACACTGCTGCCCACGACGTTGTCGTAGTTGACGAAGCCGGTACCCGAGAAGCCGAGGTGGTTGGACTCCACGATCCCCTGCGAGATCACCGCGTTCTCGGCCTCCAGGCGGGTGGGTGGCGGTGGCGGCGGTCCGGCTGCCTCGACGTCGAGGAAGTCCACGTTCGGACCGCCGGAAGCCGTGGTGGCGGTCGCCTTGATGGTTGGCGGTGCTGCCGTTGGAGTAACGGATGGTCAGGCGCGCCGAGCCGGCCGACGCGGCGTTGACCGTCCACGTGACACTGCTGCCCACGACGTTGTCGTAGTTGACGAAGCCGGTACCCGAGAAGCCGAGGTGGTTCGACTCCACGATCCCCTGCGAGATCACCGCGTTCTCCGCCTCGAACCGGCTCGACGCCTGGGTGGTCACCATCACTGGGTTGCTCGCCCCGGAGACGTTGCCGGCCGCGTCATGCGCCTTGACGGTGTACGTGTAGGTCGTCCCGCCGTTGACCGAGCTGTCGGTGAACGTGGTACCCGGGGCCACGCCGACCGGGCTGCCGTCGCGGAGCACGTCGTACCCGGTCACGCCGACGTTGTCGGTCGAGGCGTCCCACGCCAGGCCCACGCTGCTCGCGGTGACCGTGGTGGAGCGCAGGTTGCCCGGTACCGTCGGCGGCTGCGTGTCGGTGCCACCGCCGTTGCCGGGGATCGTCTGGGTCGCCACGTTCCAGCCGGAGATGCGTACCGACGGTGCTGCGCCGCCCAGAGACGCGGTGCGGTAGCTCGCGGTCAGCGTCACCGACTCCCCCGGCCACAGGCTCACCGCGTTGTCGTTCCACTTGATCGGCAGGGCCGGCCGGCCGTTGGCGCCGATGACGTGTGCATCGACATAGAACGCCGGGACCCGGCCGGTCGAGGTGTTTCGCAACGTGACGGTGGTCGTGGTCATGGCCCCGGACTCCGTCGTCGTGGCGCTCGCCGACACCGGCACCTGCGCCATGCCGTTCAGCCCCCGCAGGTCGGCGAAGCTCGTCGTGGGGCAGAAGAACCACTCGTTGTTGGCGTAGTCGAGGACGTCGGCCTTGGTGGACAGCCAGTACACGTTGCGGGTTAGCTCGCGCCCGGTCGAGTCGGCCAGGATCAGCCGCGCCAGGTACGTGGTGGCCAGCCCGGTGATCGGCGAGGGTACGGTCAGCGCCGTGGTCCGGCCGCCGCCCCCGCCGACGCTCAGCCCGGTGACGGTCTGCGCGAACCGCTCGGTGCCGTCGGGGTTGTAGAGGTTCACCTTGACGGTCAGGCCGGACGCCGACGACCGCTGCTGGTTGACCACGACGACCGAGCCGTTGTTGTAGGAGTACTGCACGTGCAGCGGCTCGTTGGCCTTCTTGGCCCCGTAGTAGGCGCCGTTCTGGTCGAGGTAGTAGTCGAACAGCTGCCAGTGCAATGAGGTCCAGCCGCTGTTGAGCTGCCAGTAGATGACGCCGTTGGACGGGTTGGTGGAGTCGGGGAAGTTGCGCCCGTACGCCTCGAACTGGGCGCGCACGTTCTCGTACTGCGCCAGCTGTGCCTTACGCACGTAGTCGTCGAGGCTCGAGATCGTGCCGTACCGGCCGGCGAGCGCGTTGTCGAAGATCTGCAGGTTGCTGAACGTGCTCGACGGTGACCGGTGGTACTGCGTGGCCGAGAAGTTCTGCCACAACGTGTTCAGCTCGGTCGAGGTCATCATCCGCCGCAGGGTGTCCAGCGTTGGAATGTCGGGGCCGGCGCTGGTCTCGGAGTTGAAGCCGAACGCGCCACCCTCGCGCTTGTTGTACCAGTAGTTCGGCGGCACCCAGTCGTACGGTCCGGGCATCTTCAT